>OCZA010000061.1_pt1 | contig 35157 bp, 36 predicted proteins | sample 1539021 | NCBI WGS metagenome assembly OCZA01 (sample SAMEA2619376, study PRJEB22493) | marine metagenome | biome: marine biome (ENVO:00000447); feature: surface water layer (ENVO:00002042); material: "saline water (ENVO:00002010), including plankton (ENVO:xxxxxxxx)" | depth 5 m | reverse complement strand
CCAGGAAATATAAGAGCTGTGAGACCTTTGAGAGATGGAGTTATTGCTGATTTTGATGCGGCAGAACAAATGATAAAAACTTTTATTCAAAAATGTAATGAAGGAAGGGGAATTTTAGCTCCAAGAATAGTTATTGGTATTCCGAGTGGGGTTACTAGTGTTGAACGAAGAGCTGTTAGAGAAGCTGGATTAGCTGGAGCTAGAGAGGTTCATTTGATTGATGAACCTGTAGCTGCTGCTATAGGAGCTTCATTGCCAGTAACTGAACCAATTGGAACCATGATCGTTGATATTGGGGGTGGAACTACTGAAGTAGCAGTTTTAAGTCTAGGCGGAACGGTCCTAAGTGAATCTGTAAGAATAGCAGGTGATGAACTTAATGAATCGATAGCAATTTATCTTAAAAAAGTACATAATCTAGTCGTCGGTGAGAGAACTGCAGAAGATATTAAAATCAAAATTGGCTCGGCATTTCCAGATGATGAATTTGATAATACTTCTATAGAAGTTAGAGGTTTACACCTTTTATCTGGCTTGCCAAGATCTATTACCTTAACCTCTGGAGAAATTAGAGAGGCTATGGCTGATCCTCTTAACAAAATTGTTGAGGCTGTAAAAAGAACCTTGGAGCGAACTCCTCCTGAATTAGCGGCAGATATAGTTGATAGAGGTATTATGCTCGCTGGAGGTGGAGCTCTTGTAAGAGGGATTAGTGATTTGCTTAGCCATGAAACTGGAATTTTTACGCACATTGCAGAGAATCCATTACTATGCGTAGTCAACGGTTGTGGAGTGGTATTGGACGATTTCAAAAAACTCAAGAGAGTTGTTGATACACCTGATTTTATAAGGAATGCGATTAGAGATTAATTGAATGTTAGATATTCGACGAATATCAACTAATCGTTGGTGGAATAAAAAGAAAAATTGGGGTTTATTTATATTTTTATCGTTCTTGTTTTTTGTGAGAATATCAAAAGGATCTTTATATAAAGATTTTTATTATTTAATTTCAAAACCTTTTTGGCCAGGACAATACCAAAGGGAAGTTTTAACTCAAAGTGTTGAACAAGAGTTTTTGATCAGGTTAAAACAGCTAGAGAAAGATAATAAAAGATTACGCGAAATTTTATCTCTACAAAGATTGTCTGATTCTGAAAGTATTTCAGCGAATGTAATTTCAAGAAAAACCGGCAGTTTTTGGAGGCAAATTATCTTAAATAAAGGTGCAAAAGACGGAGTAGAAATTGGGAGTTTTGTTGTTGGTCCAGGAGGCTTATTAGGAAGAGTAGAGAATACTTCTTTATTTACTTCGACAGTAAGATTATTAACTTCTCCTGAAAGTAAAGTGGGAGTTTGGGTTGAAAGGATTCAGATGCATGGATTATTAGTGGGTTCAGGAAATGATTATCCAAAAGTGATTTTTTATAATAAGGATATTGATATAAAAGTGGGAGATTTTGTTTTATCTTCCCCAGCAAGTACTTTATTACCTCCCAATATTCCCATAGGTATTATTCAATCTGTTGATGAAGAATTCAAAGCAAAAAAAACAGCGAATATTTTGCTTTTAGGAAAACCTCAAGCAATTGATTGGGTACAAATCTTAAAAGTTGATATTTAAAGTGGGAAAATACTTAAAAAAAAATATATCTTTAATTTCCTTTTTATTTATACCAATAGTTTATTTCTGGGATCCTAATTGGTTGGAATTCTTGGGAGTTCAGCCTTATTGGCCTTTATTCTGGTTATTGCCTTGGTCTATGATCTATGGATCATTTAATGGTTTAATAATTGGTTTATTTTTAGGACTTATTTTAGATTCATTGAGTCTTGATAGTAGTTTCACACAAATTCCCGGATTGGTTTTATGTGGAATATGGTTTGGAAAGTTAAGTATTTCAAATAATATTTTTGTAGGGCATTTCAGATTTGGTTTAATTTGTTCTATTGCAAGTTTTTTTTGTGGTTCGCTATATTTTTTTCAAGCCTTGATTAAGTATTGGTCTAACGATAATATCTTTTTGTATTTACCAAGTATTAAAAATATTTTTGCTCAAGTTTTTATAACCGGTTTATTAGCTCCATTAATATGTTCATTACTCTTTAGGCTCTTCCAAAAATCAAAAGGAAGGGACAAATTAATAAGCTTTATAGATGAATAATAGATTCTAAAAAGTAATAATGGATTTTTTCAATAATAAAATAATTTTGTAAATTTAAGGAATTTATCATTTAGGGTACATAATGTTATATTTTTAATTGTTAGATTATATTAATAAGATGTTCATTGCAAAATAAATTTGCCTTGAATTATCAGCAAAAAAATTTTCCCGATGTCAAAAGCAAGTATTTTAGTTGTTGATGATGAACCAGCTGTTTTGAAAGTATTAGTTACTAGACTTCAATTAGCAGGATATCAAGTACACCAAGCTACTAATGGAGAAGAGGCTCTTGAGGCTTTTCATAGAGAATCTCCAGATTTAATAGTTCTTGATGTGATGCTTCCAAAAATGGATGGATTTGCAGTTTGTAGAAGAATCAGAGCCGAATCAGTTGTACCTATAATATTTTTAACTGCTTTAGAGGCTATCTCTGAAAGGGTAGCCGGTCTAGATTTAGGAGCTGATGATTACTTGTCAAAACCGTTTAGTCCTAAGGAATTAGAAGCCAGAATAGCCACAATCTTAAGGCGTATGGGTCCTAGTATTACAGTTACTGAAACTAAAGAGGTTCCTTCTGGAAAAGGAGTTATGAAATTTGGAAATCTAGTAGTTGATACTAATAGAAGACAAGTTTCTAGGGCTGGAGAAAGAATTAGTTTAACTTACACAGAATTTAGTCTTCTTGAATTATTATTTGATGAGCCAGGTAAGGTAGTTCCAAGAGCTGAAATACTAGAGCAGCTTTGGGGATATCCTCCAAGACGAGCAGCTGACTTGAGAGTTGTAGATGTTTATGTGGCTAGGCTAAGGGGTAAGTTGGAGCCAGATCCAAGAAATCCAGAGTTGATACTTACTGTTAGAGGAATAGGTTATGCTTCCCAAAGAGTTGGAGAAAAAGCAACATCTTTGGCAAGTTGATCCTTATTCTGATAGTTTGATTAAATAAAACATAAATATTGAATTAAATTTTGTCTGAAATAAGAGATGCTCGCTTATTAAAAGCTAATTCACTAGTCAAGAAAGGATTTGAACCCTACGCAGAAACTTTTAAAATAACTCATTCTACTAAATTTCTCACTGAGAAATTCGGCTATTTAGAAAATGGTCAAGATTTTAACTTAGATGTTGCTCTCGCGGGAAGAGTTTTAGCAAAAAGAGTGATGGGAAAAATTGCTTTTTATACTATTGCTGACCAAGAAGGGAAAATTCAGCTTTATTTAGAAAAAAAAATTCTTGATGATTTTGAAATTAATGCAAAACTACTTTCTTTTGAAGATCTTAAAGAAATCGTAGATATTGGAGACTGGATTGGTGTTTATGGAACTATTAAGAAAACTAATAAAGGTGAACTTTCAATAAAAGTATCCAAGTGGGAAATGTTGTCTAAATCATTACAGCCATTGCCTGATAAATGGCATGGTTTAACAGATATAGAAAAAAGGTATAGGCAAAGATATCTGGATTTAATAGTTAATCCTTTGTCAAAAAATGTATTTAAAACAAGAGCAAAGTGTATCAGTCTAATAAGAAGGTGGTTGGATGAAAAAAATTTTTTAGAGATAGAAACACCGATACTTCAATCTGAGGCTGGAGGGGCTGAAGCTAGGCCATTTATTACTCATCACAATACCTTAGACATACCATTGTATTTAAGAATAGCTACGGAATTACATCTTAAAAGAATGGTGGTAGGAGGATTTGAAAAAGTATATGAGTTAGGACGAATTTTTCGTAATGAAGGGATAAGTACAAAGCATAATCCTGAATTCACCTCAGTGGAAATATATCAGGCTTTCTCTAATTACATTGATATGATGAATTTAACTGAAGATCTGATCAGAAATATTGTATCAAGTTGTTGTGATTCCTTAGTTATAAATTATCAAGAAAAGGTAATTGATTTTTCAAAGCCTTGGAAAAGAATATCAATGAAAGATGTTGTTATGGAATATACAGGGATTGATTTTGATTCTTTTAATGGTGATTTGAATAAAGCTATGAAGGATTTAGAGGAAATTAATATTGAAATTTCTCCAAAAATAAATACCTTAGGCAGACTTTTGAATGAAGTTTTTGAGCAAAAGGTTGAATCTCAACTCGTCGAACCAACTTTTGTAATCGATTATCCAATTGAAATCTCTCCTCTTGCGAGACCTCATCCCGAAAATAAAGAGATGGTTCAGAGATTTGAGTTGTTTATTGCAGGCCGCGAACTTGCTAACGCATTCAGTGAATTAATAGATCCAGTTGATCAAAGGCAGAGAATGCAATTACAGCAATCTTTGCGAGATGCAGGTGATCTTGAAGCACATTGTATTGATGAAGATTTTTTACAAGCTTTGGAAATAGGTATGCCGCCTACAGGAGGTTTAGGAATTGGAATTGACAGACTTATCATGTTACTTACAAATAGTCCTTCAATTAGAGATGTCATACCCTTCCCATTGTTAAAACCAGAAATAACTTCTACTAAATCTGAAAAATCAACCTCGAATGAAGTAAAATAAAAATTGATCCAATACGAAATTTTTTAAATGAGTGGTGAACGTGTTGGTTTCCGCTTCAAGCACGCAGATGCAGTAGTGAAAAGAAATCCTCAAGGCCGATCAAGAAGAGGCTGGGTTATGGAACCAGTTGAACAAACTACGAGTAGAGGTACTAAGATGCCTGCTTATAGAATTCGCTGGAGAGATAGCGAAAGGCCTGAAACTGTCTTGCAGCATATGTTAATTGCTGATCCAGATCCTTCTCCTCCTCCCGATTCAGTTAGTTTAGACTCTGATTAAATTATCTAAAGAAATATACCCTTTATTATCTCTTAAGAGCAGTTTTTATTTCTCTTTTAATATCCCTTTGTTTATCGGCTTGTCTTTTATCATGCAATTTTTTACCTTTACCAATACCAATGGTTAATTTTATCCATGACCCTTTTAAATAAATAGATAAGGGAATAATAGTTAATCCCTTTTTTTCAGTATTGTATTTAAGCTTTACTATTTCTTTTTTATGCAACAACAATTTTCTATTTCGTAATGGGTCGTGATTAAAAAAAGGGCCCACATTTTTATGTGGTGATATGTGAACATTTAATAAAAGTATTTCACCATCTCTGAAAGAACAATACCCGTCTCTTAAATTTACATTGCCGTTTCTTATAGATTTTACTTCAGTTCCTAAAAGTTCAATTCCAGCTTCGATTGTTTCAAGTATTTCATACTGAAATTTTGCATATCGATTTTCTGAAAGTCGTTTAAAAACCGCTTCTTTTTTAATGATTTTATTTGCTTTGTTTGAAACTTTTGCCATTGCAGTTGTAAAAAATCTTTCCCCAAAGAACAATTGCCATTAATCTTTAATTATGGCAATAATTTCTTCAAGTTTAGATGAATCTAATATTCCTCGCTCAAGAAAAGAGCTGAGGTTAGTTGATTCAAAGATAATTGCTGAAGAAAAAATAAACAAAAATTCAAATTTAGCTCGGCCGAATTCTTTTAAAGAATTTATTGGACAAGAGCAAATTAAATCTTCATTAAAAATAGCTATAGAGGCTTCTAAATACAGGAAGGAAGCATTAGAACATACACTCTTATATGGCCAACCAGGTTTAGGAAAAACTACATTAGCTTTATTGATTTCTTATGAGATGAATACAAAATGTAAATTAGCAAGTGCACCTTCAATTGAAAGGCCAAGGGATATTGTGGGATTACTTCTTGGATTAAAAGAAGGAGAGATTTTATTTATTGATGAAATACATCGTTTAAACAAATTAACTGAAGAGCTTTTATATTCTGCAATGGAGGATTTTAGGTTGGATTTAACAATGGGAGCTAATAGAGGGACTCGCTGCAGAACAATTAATCTACCGAAATTTACTTTGATTGGGGCTACAACAAAACTTGCATCAATTAGTGCTCCTCTTAGAGATAGATTTGGACTATGTCACAAAATTGAATTTTATTCAAATGATGAATTGCACCAAATAATTTTTAATTTTGCTACTTTGATAAATCTTCAATTAGAAAATGATGCTTGTAGCGCGTTAGCAAAGATTTCTAGAGGTACTCCAAGAATTGCCTTGAGATTATTAAAAAGAGTAAGAGACTATGCTCAAGTTGTTAAAAAAACTAATAAAATTTCTTTAGAAATAGTTGAAAAAGCTTTAAATTCTCAAAAAATAGATAATAAAGGTTTGGATAATATAGATAGGAAATTTTTGTCTTTTTTAAACCTTAATAATAATAATCCGATTGGCTTAGATTCAATTGCTGCAGGTTTGGGAGAGGAATCATCAATGTTAGAGTTTGTAGTTGAGCCATATTTAATTCAAATTGGATTTATTATGAGGACTCCTCGAGGAAGAAAACTTACATCTTTAGGAAAAAAATACATTAGTTCCAGAAATGAAAAGTATTAGAAAGATTAAGCTTTATCTTTTATTGATTTGCTTTTTAATCAATATTGTATATGTCACTCCTAGTTATTCACTAAGCCCACAGGAAGATTTATTTAAAAATGCTTTAAATTTAAGCTCCAGTGGAGAATTTAATCTCGCGTTAAAGCAATGGAATAAGTATTTGGAATTATTTCCTGATGATGCAGCAGCTTTAAGTAATAGAGGAAATATAAAACTTGTTAATGGTGATCCTGAAGGTGCAATAGAGGATCAAGATAAAGCCATTGAGTTAGATCCAGGTGAGGTTGATCCTTATATTAATAGAGGGATAGCAGAAGAATCTTTAGGGCTTTGGTTACAGGCAAAAAATGATTATTTATATGTAATCTCAAAAGATAAAGATAATTTTTCTGCTTTATATAATTTTGCTAATGTTGAAGGGTCTTTGTCAAATTGGCAGAGTGCAAGGAATTTGTTTTCTAAAGCTTCAGAATCAAATCCTGGTTTTGCTATGGCAAGATCAAGTATGGCTTTGGCGGACTACCAATTAGGAAATATGGAAGAGAGTGAAAAAGAATTAAAAAATTTGATCAGACGTTATCCAACTTTTGCTGATGCGAGAGCAGCATTAACAGCCTTGGACTGGTCAAAAGGGATGTCTGGCGAAGCTGAAAGTAACTGGATTGCAGTTACGGAATTAGATTCAAGATATGCTGATGAGGAATGGTTAATAAACGTTCGCAGATGGCCTCAAAAACCAACGAAAGATTTGATGAAATTTATAGCTCTGAAATAATAAATGGAAAGAGATAAATTGTTAAAAAAAATTGATTCATTCAAGGATGAACTTATTAATATGAGGAGGCACATTCATGCTCATCCAGAATTAAGTGGCTTAGAAAATCAAACGGCAATTTTAATAAGTGGTTATCTGAAAAAAATTGGTGGGAGAGTTACAGAATCAGTTGGAAGAACTGGGGTTGTAGCTGATTTCGGACCAAAAGATAAAGGTTTTATTGGTTTGAGAGTTGATATGGATGCCCTTCCAATATACGAGAATACTAATTTAAGTTTTTCTTCAAAAATTGATGGCATCATGCATGCTTGTGGACATGATTTACATACATGTATTGGTTTGGGTGTGGCGAAAATTATTAAGGATTTAAACCTTAAATTTGGGACAAGAATAATTTTTCAACCTGCTGAAGAAATTGCTAGCGGTGCTAGGTGGATGATTGATGATGGCGTGACTATTGGGTTAAAACAAATTTTAGGAGTGCATGTTTTCCCTGACTTATTGGTAGGGACTATTGGGATTAAAGAAGGAAGTCTAACAGCAGCGGCAGGGGAACTTACAGTTGAAATATTAGGAAAATCAGCACATGGTGCGAGACCTCATGAAGGTGTAGATGCTATATGGGCAGCATCCAAAGTGATTTCTGGTATTCAAGAAGCAATAACTAGAAAATTAGATCCTCTAGATCCTGTCGTCATTACCTTTGGGAAAATAAATGGGGGAAATGCATATAATATTTTGTCTGAAAAGGTTAATTTAACTGGAACAATAAGATGTACAAATTTGCAATTATTTAGGGATATGGGTGATTGGCTTAACTTTAATATTTCCTCTATCGCAAGGAGTTGTGGGGCTGAAGCTAAAGTAAAATTTAGAGAGATAGTCCCACCTGTAAATAATGATTATGAAATAAATAAGGTTTTAAGAGACTCCTCAATTAGCATTTTAGGTCATGAAAATGTTATTGAATTACAAAAACCATCCTTAGGTGCTGAAGATTTTGCTGAGTTTCTAAATGAAGTTCCTGGAGCAATGTTTAGGCTTGGTGTCTCAGGTGAGAAAGGTTGCGCTCCACTACATAGCTCAAAATTTGATCCAGATGAAAGAGCTATTAGTGTAGGGGTTAAAGTAATAACTGAATCTATAGTAAAATTAAATAATTAATGGGATAAAGATATATAAATGAAATTTGAAAAAGTTTATATCTTTTCACTTGTTGCACCTTTAATGATTCTTTTATCAATAATAGGATTCTTATCAAGGAGAGAAAGTAAGAGGATTTTTTATATACCAATTGGTTTGATGGGAATTTTTATAATTTCTGAAAAAGAATTTAGTAGAGGAATTAAGAGAAAAAAAATCTTAAATAAAATAAAATCTTATAAACAACCTAAATAAAAATATTTTCTATATTTTTTGAGAATATAAGATGACTTTTTATTAAAAAGAGCTATTTTTAAATGTAACTAGGGGTGCTAAGTCAATTACTTAGCTGAGATCATACCCTTCGAACCTGAAACAGTTAAAACTGACGAAGGAAAGTTTCAATTTGATCGAACTCTAGTAATAAACAATTTAAATCTTAAAAGTCATGCGAAATTCCTGGATACAGCCACGTATTGGGCAGAAGAATATTACTCAGATGAATTTCGCTAAAAATGGAAATATTACCGAAGAAATGAACTATGTTGCTAAAAAAGAAAACCTTCCACCTTCATTAATTATGGAAGAAGTTGCGAGGGGTAGATTAATAATTCCAGCTAATATAAATCATGTAAATCTTGAACCAATGGCAATTGGGATTGCTTCTAAATGCAAAGTCAATGCAAATATTGGTGCTTCTCCCAATGCAAGTGATATTAATGAAGAAGTTGAGAAACTTAAATTAGCAATAAAATATGGTGCTGATACAGTTATGGATTTATCCACAGGAGGAGTAAATCTTGATGAGGTTAGACAAGCAATAATCAAAGAATCTTCTGTTCCTATTGGAACTGTTCCGGTTTATCAAGCTTTAGAAAGTGTGCATGGATCGATAGAAAGATTAACAGAGGATGATTTCTTACATATTATCGAAAAGCATTGTCAGCAGGGTGTTGATTATCAAACCATTCATGCTGGTTTATTAATAGAACATTTACCTAAAGTCAAAGGAAGAATTACTGGCATCGTAAGCAGAGGTGGAGGAATTTTAGCTCAATGGATGTTGCATCATTTCAAGCAAAACCCCCTATATACAAGGTTTGATGATATTTGTGAAATTTTTAAAAAATATGATTGTACTTTTTCTTTAGGAGATTCACTTAGACCAGGATGTTTACATGATGCATCAGATGATGCGCAATTAGCTGAATTAAAAACATTGGGTGAACTTACAAGAAGAGCTTGGACTCATAATGTTCAGGTTATGGTTGAAGGACCAGGACATGTACCTATGGACCAGATTGAGTTCAATGTTAGAAAACAGATGGAAGAATGTTCAGAAGCTCCTTTTTATGTTCTAGGCCCATTAGTTACAGATATTTCTCCAGGTTATGATCATATTTCAAGTGCGATAGGTGCAGCCATGGCAGGATGGTATGGAACTGCGATGTTATGTTATGTCACTCCTAAAGAGCATTTGGGGCTTCCAAATGCGGAAGATGTTAGAGAGGGTTTGATAGCTTATAAAATTGCTGCACATGCAGCTGACATAGCCAGGCATAGAGCAGGTGCTCGTGATAGAGATGATGAGCTCAGTCATGCAAGATATACTTTTGACTGGAACAAACAGTTCGAACTGTCTTTAGATCCTGAAAGGGCTAAACAGTACCATGATGAAACCTTGCCAGAAGAAATATTTAAAAAAGCTGAGTTTTGCTCAATGTGTGGACCAAAGCATTGCCCAATGAATTCCAAAATTTCTGATGAAACTCTTGATGAATTGAATAATAAACTGACAAAATGCGATACTGCAGTTTAGTTTAAGTTTATAAAATTTCTTTAGTCTTATTTACAACATTTTCAACTGTAAATCCAAAACTAGTCATACATTTTCCACCAGGAGCTGATGCACCAAATCTATCCATAGTAATACAAATTCCATCAAGCCCAGTGTATTTGTGCCATCCGAATGAATGTGCAGCTTCAACTACAACTCTTTTTTTGATACTACTAGGCAAAATACTTTCTTTATAAGAAGCTTCTTGTTCTTCAAATAGCTCTACACACGGCATAGAAATAACTCTAGTCTTTTTTCCTAATTTTGAGATTTCTTTACTTGCTTCAATGCAAAGGTTTAGTTCACTTCCAGTACCGATAAATATTACATCAGGAGTTCCCTCGCAATCAGAAACTATATATCCACCTAATGCAACTTTTTCAATAGAGGTATTCTCTTGATTCGGCATGGCTTGCCTACTTAGACAAAGAGCAGAAGGTCTTTTTCTATTTTTAATAGCAAGCTTATAAGCACCACTTGTTTCATTACCATCTCCAGGTCTAAATACAAGCATATTTGGCATTGCTCTAAGTGAGGGGATCGTTTCAACAGGTTGATGTGTTGGACCATCTTCACCTACTCCAATTGAATCATGAGTAAGTACATAAATAACTCCCAGCTCACTGAGAGCAGATAGTCTCATTGAACCTCTCATATAGTCTGCAAAAACAAGAAAAGTCCCTCCATAAGGTATTAATCCACTGTCGTGATAAGCAATTCCATTTAATATTGCTGCCATTGCATGCTCTCTCACACCAAAATGCAAATATCTCTTTTCTGGTGAATGTGCCTGAAATGAGCCTGTTTCTCCTTTTATATCTGTGTAATTAGAGTGAGTTAAATCCGCAGATCCTCCAATTAATTCAGGAAGATTAGGCCCAAGAGCTCCTAGGCATATTTGAGAATGTTTTCTTGTTGCTAGACCCTTATCATCTACCGTATATGAAGGCAGGTCTGAACCCCAGTTCTCTGGTAATTCACCTTGGATCATTCTTTTTAATTCTGCTCCTTCAGAGGGATATGTGTTTTGATATTCTTGAAATTTTAAATTCCATTTTTTTTCAGAGTCTTCACCTTTAGTAATAGCTTGTCTAAATTGAGAATATACATCCTCAGGTATTTCAAAAGGAGGATATTCCCAATTTAAAAACTCTCTTGTTAAGGAAGCTTCTTCTTCTCCTACTGCAGCTCCATGAATTCCTGCAGTATCTGACTTGTTTGGTGACCCATAACCTATGATTGTAGAAATTTTGATTAGAGAAGGTTTATCTTTTACAGATTTCGCACTCTCAATAGCTTTGGTAATCCCTTTTACATCATGATTACCATCTTCAACATGTTGCACATGCCATCCATAAGCTTCGTATCTTTTTAAAACATCTTCTGTAAATGAAACATCTGTACGTCCATCAATTGTGATTTGATTATCATCATATAGAGCTATTAATTTTCCAAGCTTAAGATGTCCAGCAAGTGAACATGCTTCAGAGGCAATCCCTTCTTGATTACAACCGTCTCCCATTATTACGTAGGTATAATGATCAACAATTTCGCAATCTTTTTTATTGAATTTAGCTGCTAAGTGTGCTTCTGCAATTGCTAAACCAACGGCGTTGGAAATTCCTGCCCCTAATGGCCCCGCTGTTACCTCAACACCCTCAGTCTCAAATGTTTCTGGGTGTCCAGGTGTCTTAGATCCCCATTGTCTAAATTCTTTAATATCTTCAATGGAAACTGATTTATATCCAGTCAGATGCAGAAGAGAATATAACAACATACACCCATGTCCCGCTGATAATACAAAGCGATCTCTATTAAACCACTTTGGATTATTGGGATTGTGATTGAGAATATTGTGCCATAATGCATAACCCATAGGAGCGCAACCCATAGGTAAGCCAGGATGCCCGCTATTAGATTTATTTACTGCATCTACAGCTAGCATTCTTATACTATTTACACATAGTGATTCTAATGAAACAGATGCAGCGACCATTGTTTTAAGTAAGGTGATTTTGGAATAAAGAGTTGGTTTTCATCAATCAAGTTTGCTAAATGCTAGACAAACGTTGTGACCACCAAAGCCGAATGAATTAGAAAGAGCAACTCTTATTTGAGCATCTCTAGCATTATTTGGTACATAATCAAGATCACAATCTGGATCAGGATTGACGTAGTTTATTGTAGGAGGGACAAAATTATGTGTCAAAGAAAGAATACAAGCTACAGCTTCTATACCTCCTGAACCCCCTAAGAGATGACCAGTCATCGACTTAGTAGAGCTTACAGGAATGAGGTAAGATCTGTCTTTAAATATGGATTTAATTGCAGAAGTTTCATTTTTGTCATTTGCTGCAGTGCTAGTTCCATGAGCATTTATGTAATCAACCTGATCAAGGTTAATTGAACCATCATCAATGGCTAGCTTGATTGCTGCTGCCCCTCCAGTTCCCCCTGGAGAAGGCGAAGTAATGTGATGAGCATCACAAGTTGACCCATAACCAATAATTTCAGCATAAATTTTTGCGCCTCTTTTTTTTGCACTTTCAAGAGTTTCTAGAACAAGAATCCCAGATCCTTCTCCAATTACAAATCCATCCCTCTCAGCATCAAAAGGTCTACTTGCAGTTTGAGGACTGTCATTTCTAAAAGAGAGTGCTTTAGCGCTTGCAAAACCTGCTACTCCAAGAGGAGTTATACTTGCTTCTGCTCCTCCACAAATCATCGCATCTGCTTTCCCCAGTTGTAACAATCTAAAAGAGTCTCCAATAGCATTTGATCCAGCAGCGCAGGCGGTGGATACAGCAGAGCTAGGACCTTTTGCTCCTAACGCAATAGCAGCAAGTCCTGTTGCCATATTTGGGATCATCATTGGAACTGTAAATGGGCTTACTCTTTTTGGGCCTTTATGACTCAATATTTGAGCTTGGCTTTCCATTGTAAGTAAGCCTCCAACACCAGAGCCAATAATTACTCCAATTCTTGATTCATTGGCTTCAGTTATTTCAAGTCCAGAATCATTGAAAGCTTGCTTTGCAGCTATTACTCCAAATTGTGAAAATCGATCCCATCTTTTAGATTCTTTAGGTTCAATAAAATTTTCGGATTGAAGATTTTTAACTTCTGCTGCAAACTTGCAGGGATGTTGTTCAGGATTAAAGAGAGTAATATCTGAAACTCCATTTGACCCCTTTTGTAGGCCGAGTAAATATTCATCAATGTTGTTACCAATTGGAGTTACTGCCCCTATACCGGTAATAACTACTCGATGGAAATTTGGCATCCTAAATTAACCTTTTTTTTCTTCGATGAATTTAACAGCATCTCCTACTGTTGCGATACCTTCAGCTGCTTCATCAGGTATCTCGATATCAAATGCTTCTTCAAGTGCCATTACTAACTCTACGGTGTCAAGCGAGTCTGCACCTAAATCATTTTGAAAGTTTGAATCAGATTTTACTTCGGCTGATTCAACACTTAGTTGCTCAGAAACAATAGAGCAAACTTTTTGAAGGATTTCTTCTTGTGACATAGTTTATGGAATTTACTAATTATCTACTTGATTTTATGCCCTAGAGTTAACAAGAGTGAAGCATATCTTAATTTTTTTAATTTCTTTGTAAGACAATAGTATTATATTGTGAAGTTCTTAAAGACAATTTTACATGTCACACGCAGTTAAAATTTATGACACATGCATTGGATGTACCCAATGTGTAAGGGCATGCCCACTAGATGTTCTGGAAATGGTTCCATGGGATGGTTGTAAAGCCGGCCAAATAGCTTCATCTCCTAGGACAGAGGACTGCGTAGGATGTAAAAGGTGTGAAACAGCATGCCCAACAGATTTTTTAAGTATCAGGGTTTATTTAGGTGATGAAACATCAAGAAGTATGGGCTTAGCTTATTAATTTTTATAGTGCAGTTGGAAGAGAGTCCATGTCTTATTAAATACTTAATTTTATTCAATATAATTGAAGAAAATTATTTATATGTGCGGAATTGTTGCTGTTACCGGTTATAAAAAAGCATTACCATTACTTATTAATGGATTGGAAAAACTTGAATATAGAGGGTATGATTCCGCAGGTATTGCCATAATTAACTCTGAAACAAAGAATATATCTTGTAATAAAGCAGAAGGAAAACTTAAAAATTTAAAAAATAACTTAAAAAATATCGAAATACCTGGAACTGTGGGAATAGGTCATACACGTTGGGCCACTCACGGAAAACCAGAGGTTAAAAATGCACATCCCCATATTGATAGTTCAGGAGAGGTTGCAGTTGTCCAAAATGGGATTATTGAAAATTATCAGGAATTAAAAATTAAATTACAAAAAGAAGGAATTGTGTTTAATTCTGATACTGATACAGAAGTTATACCACACTTAATACAAAAAGAATTATTTGCTTTAAGTCAATTAAAGCTTGAAAGTAACGGTTCAACTTTATTAGTAGCAGTAAGAAACGTAATCTCCGATTTAGAAGGATCATATGCATTAGCAGTATTATGGTCTGGTGCTCCTGAAGCATTAGTTGTTGCTAGGAAGCAGGCACCTTTAATAATTGGATTAGGGGAAGGAGAATTTATTTGTGCAAGTGATACGCCAGCAATAGCAAATTTTACAAAAATTATTTTACCTTTGGAGGATGAGGAAATAGCTCTTTTAACTCCTTTAGGAATAGAAATTTATGATTCTAATAACGAGAGACAATATCGAAATCCAATTTCTTTACAAACTGCAGACCAAGTAAGTGATAAAAAAAATTTTAAACACTATATGTTAAAGGAAATCTATGATCAGCCTGATATTGCTAAATATTGGCTAGAAAAATATTTAATTAAAGATTTAAAGACTGATCAATTTCAAATTAATTACTCCTTTGATACAGATTTTTTAAACTCTATTGAAAGAATAGATATTGTTGCTTGTGGTACGAGTAAGCATTCTGCAATGGTGGGTAAATTTTTATTAGAACAATTCTCAGGCATACCAACAAATGTTTTTTTTGCGAGTGAGTTTAGATACTCCCCACCACCATTACTTCCTAATACCTTAACAATTGGAGTGACTCAGTCAGGAGAAACTGCCGATACTATTGCGGCTATAAGTATGGAAATTAAGAGGAGATCTTCAATAGGAGATAGAAACTTTAAACCAAATTTAATTGCTATTACGAACAGAGTGGAAAGCTCAATTGGTAGACAAATACCAAATATTATTAATATTAGTGCTGGAATTGAAATTGGTGTTGCTGCTACAAAAACTTTCTTTGCTCAACTTCTTTCTTTTTATGGATTAGCTATAAAATTTGCTCAAATTAAAGGAAGTCAAAGTAATGAAAATATTAATCAATTAGTTTCAGAATTAACTAAATTACCTGTATTAGTTGAAGAACTTTTAGAAAAACATAATGAATCTTCTGAAAAACTTGCACATGATTTTTTTAATATTAAAGATGTTATTTTTTTAGGAAGAGGAATAAATTATCCCATTGCTCTTGAGGGAGCTCTGAAGTTGAAGGAAATTAGTTATATTCATGCTGCAGGTTATCCTGCTGGGGAAATGAAGCATGGGCCAATAGCTTTACTAGACAAAAAAGTACCTGTAATTTCAATAGCTACTCCAGGGCAAGTCTTTGATAAGGTAATTAGTAATGCTCAAGAAGCAAAAGCGAGAGATGCTTATTTAATTGGTGTTGCCCCTCAATGTAATGGGACTGAAATATTTGATTATTTAATGACCATACCTTCAACAAATGAATGGATTTCACCTCTGCTTGCGATTGTTCCTCTTCAATTATTGAGTTATCACATTGCTGCTCATAGAGGACTTGATGTTGATCAACCAAGGAATCTAGCTAAAAGCGTAACAGTAGAGTAAACATTTAAAAAAAGGAAATTTACAACTCTAACAGACCTGAAGGAGGAGTAAGTAATATAAAATTTTTTTTAATATCTACTACTGGAACAATTTCTTTAACAAATGGTATAAGAACCTCTTTATTATTTTTCAAAAGTTGAATTACAAGTAAATTATTTTTCTCGTTAGATAAGTTAATAACTTTTCCAATTATGTGTAATTGGTTATTTTCTAAAATTTTGACATTTAAATTAATTAGTTCGGTTAAGTGATATTCTCCATGACTCAATTTTGGAATTGAATCAACTTTCACGAGGATTTTTTGTCCCTTTAAGTTTTCTGCTTGAGTTCTATTATTTATCCCTTTAAATGTAATTATGAATGATTCTTTACCTGGTTTTTTAAAACCATGCGTAAGCTCGAATTCTATAGGAGTCTCGTTGCCTTTTTGTATCCATCTTTTACCAGGCTCTGTAAATCTTTCTTCAAAATCACTTAGAGACTTAATCTTGATTTTTCCATTAATGCCTTGAGGAGATGTTATTAAGCCAACAATTAACCACTCATCATGATTTATCATAGTTTATATGTAAATTATTTCTATGGAATTTTCGAATAAACCAATACTCCCCGGTTCTATAGTAGTTGTTAAAGATGTTAATTCTATTTATAGAGGTTATAAAGGATTTGTACAAAGAGTAACTAATAAAACGGCAGCTGTTCTTTTTGAGGGAGGTAATTGGGATAAGTTAGTAACATTTCAATTAAATAATTTGGAACTTGTTTGAATAATTAATTTTTCTTTCTCTGGAAAATCTTTTGTATCAGAATACTTGCAGCATTTTTTTCGGCTTTTTTATGAGAATGCCCAAAGCTGAAAGCTTTTTTAGATCCATTTATGTATATTTCACAAGAGAATCTTTTCGGGTCTCCGTGATTTTTTGATACTTCATATATTTTATAAATAGGTAAATCAAATCCTTGGCTTTGACACCATTCTTGTAAAGCTGACTTGGCATTGTATTTATGTGGTGCTTGTAAATATAATTCGGCATCTTTTTTCCAAAAATTATCTAACCATATATTGACTTCATTTATTGAATTAAAACACTTATATATTGCGCCAATTAATGCTTCACTAGTTTCAGCAATTATGGTATCTTTTGAATTCTCATCACCCATTGCTTTTGGTCCTTTTATTATTACTTTTTCTATAAATATTTTTTTACCTAATTCAGTTAACCATTCATCACTTACTATTTGAGATCTTAGTTCTGATCTAGTACCTACACTCATGCTTTTATATGTTCTCTCTATAAAATCTGATGCTGATAATCTGAGAACAGCATCCCCAAAGAATTCCAATTTTTCATAATTAACTATATTGTTTGCGGAGGAATGTGTTAATGCTTCATTGAAAGTATGAAGTATTAATTTATCTTTTTGGTTGATAATTTTGATAAATCTTTTTGAGTTTATGTCAAGCGAATTTAAAAACTTAATAATTTGTTCAAGTCTTTTGTCATCAATTAAGGTGTCCATATAAATTAAGTGTTTTCATTAAGTAGAAAGCAGGTCATAAGCCGGGTTCTGTTCATCTTAATAAGATGGGCAATCATCTATCTAGGACTGGAATTACTTCACAGCCTCAAGCGGCGCTTAAAAGTAGATTTTTTAATGGTCATAAATCTACTTAGCCTTGCACCCAGCCGGGGTTTACCTAGCCAACACTTCTCAATGTTGCTGGTGCGCTCTTACCGCACCCTTGCACCCTTGCCATACATAAAGTATTAGGCGGTATGTTTCTGTGGCACTATCCTCACGGTTACCCGCACTGGGAATTACCCAGCAAGCCTGACCATATGGGAGCCCGGACTTTCCTCAAAAAGATTTATTTTCAAAACAAAATAAAACATTTTTGCGATTGCCTCTCCTGCTTTCATTTAGCATAATGCTTATTAACCCAAAAAACATCTCTTGGGGCTGTAGCTCAGTAGGATAGAGCGACGGTTTCCTAAACCGTAGGTCGTGGGTTCGATTCCCTCCAGTCCCGTTTCAGTTGATAAACTATATGTAGTATGCGTGCATATTTACAACTCTCTAGCTAGCGTGTAATTAGTAATTAAGCTTTTATGGCTAAGCTGCACGATATGCGTTTAAAACTCTTAATTCAGCAAGAGCATGAGCGTATTTCTAAATCTCAACCTAATGATCTAGATCTGTCAATAGTTCAAGCAAGATGCCTTTGTTGGCTTTCTTTATTAGCAGAAGCTCATGAAGACCAAGCAAATGATGCCGAAAAGAGAGGAGATGCTGAACAAGCAATGGGATGGTTTGCAGACTCAATGAGATTAAGAGATGTTATTAATTTGGTGACTAGTATTGAAATTCCTTTGCCTGATAGTCCAGACTCTCTCGATGAAAATGACGAATTATTTGATGGTCCTACAATTGTGCCTAAATAATGCATTGATATGAATTAGAGTTATTTATTCTTTTGAAAGAAGAACTATGTCAATGCCCTGATTATCAGAAATTTTATCAAAGTGCATTATCGTTTTATTCGAGAATTTCCTACTTTCAAACAACAACAGGAATTAAACTGGGCTTCTATCCAATCTTTTAGAACTCTTTGCAGCAAAGTTACAGAAGTATTACATAATCAATTATCTGATAAAGATTTTAAAAATAAATCTGTTGAAAATAATAAACATATTTCTGATATAGAAATTACAGATGCAATAGAAGAACTTGAAAATGTAAATGCTTATTTATACTCTATTGAAGCTTTAATGGAGAAGATTTTTGATATTAAAGTTGCTAAAAATGTGGGACTAGAATTTAAACAAATTTCAAAAGTTTGCTCCTGATCCACTAAATATTGATAAATTAATATTGAATAGATTATTTCATCAAATACCAGATTTACCTGATAAGAATAACTTTAAGTAGTTACTTCTTCAATATCACATGTAATTTCTACTGGCATAGGTGAAACTTTCCAAATCGATTCGCAATATTCTCTTATAGATCTGTCTGAAGAAAAATATCCTGATCTTGCAGTATTTAATAGAGCCATTTTATTCCACGCTTTTTTATTATTCCAGAAGTTACTAACTTCATCTTGCTTATTTAAATAGTCTTCGAAATCAGCCATTACGAAAAATGGATCATTTCCAGTCAAACTATTTAATAAAGGTTTGAATAATTCTTTATCTCCATTACTAAAATGGCCAATTTCGATTAAACGAATTACTTCTTTTAACTCAGGACATTTCTCAATGAAAGTCTTGGGAGAATAACTATTATTTTTTAAATGCATTATTTCACTTTCAGTCTTTCCGAAAAGGAAGAAATTTTCTTTTTTAACAAGATCTCTTAACTCTACATTTGCTCCGTCAAGAGTTCCTATAGTTAAAGCTCCATTCATTGCAAATTTCATATTTCCTGTGCCTGATGCTTCTTTACCAGCAGTTGAAATTTGCTCAGAAAGGTCTGTTGCTGGATAAACTATTTCCCCAAGTTTGACATTATAGTCAGGTAAGAAAACTACTCTTAAAAGTCCTTCCATATCAGGATCTGAATTAACTACATCAGCGATGCCATTAATAAATCTGATAATTAATTTAGCCATAAAGTAACCTGGAGCAGCCTTCCCTCCAAAAATAACTGTCCTCGGAGCTTTATAATTACTTGTACCATTTTTGATTCTTAAATACTGAGCAATAATTTGCAGAGCGTTTAAATGTTGTCTTTTATATTGATGGATCCTTTTAACTTGGACGTCAAAAAGACTTGATGGATCAACAAGTATTCCTGTTTTTGTATGAATAAAACTTGCCAGCTTTCGTTTTCCAAGCAATTTAGTTTCCTCAAATTCTTGAAGAAAATTTGCATCATCTTTTTTCTTTTCTAATTTTTTAAGTAGTTCCATATTTGTAATCCAATCTGGACCAACTTCTTTTTCTAACAAATTAGATAAAGAGGGATTTGCTAAAGCAACCCATCTTCTAGGAGTTACTCCATTAGTTACATTGGTAAATTTTTCAGGCCATAGTTCTGCAAACTCTGGGAGAAGTTGCCTTTTGATTAGGTCAGAGTGAAGTGCAGCAACACCATTAATATGATGAGCTCCGATAGTAGCTAAATGTGCCATTCTCACTGACTTAGAACCTTCTTCATCAATAATAGAAAGTTTTTGTAAAATCTTGTCATCACCTGGGTAACGAAGTCTTAATTGTTGTAAAAACCTCCAATTTATTTCGTAAATAATTTCTAAATGACGAGGAAGTAAATCACTAAATAGGCTTAAATCCCATTTCTCCAAAGCTTCAGGAAGCAATGTATGGTTTGTATATGCTACTGATGAAGTAGTTATATTCCATGCTTTGTCCCAACCTATTTGATACTGATCAATTAATAGACGCATTAACTCCGCAACTGCAATTGCTGGATGAGTATCATTTAATTGAACAGTCCAATGTTTGGCAAATTCTGTAACGGGGATGGATCTTTTTTCAAGACTTCTCAACATATCTTGGAGAGAACAACTAACAAAGAAGTGTTGTTGTTTGAGCCTTAATCTTCTTCCTTCATCAGTTCCATCATTTGGATAAAGAACTTTAGATAGAGTTTCAGAAGCAACTTTTTCTTCTACCGCACCATAATAATCACCAATATTGAAAGCATAAAAATCAAAACTCTCTGTTGCATCAGCTCTCCATAATCTTAATCTGTCACATGTATTTACTCTGTAGCCTAATACTGGAACATCATGAGGAACACCAATTGCATGTTCTGAGGGCACCCATCTTGATCGATATTTACCTTTATCGTCTCTATAACTTTCAGTTCGCCCCCCAAAACCAACAAAACATGATTCATCAGGTTGAGGCAATTCCCATGGCCAACCACCTTTAAGCCATTTATCCGTAACCTCAACTTGCCAACCATCTCGTATTAATTGGTTAAATATTCCGAATTCATATCTAATACCATAACCAACTGCAGGAACTTGTAACGAAGCTAAAGACTCCATATAACAAGCTGCAAGTCTTCCAAGACCACCATTACCTAGGCCTGGCTCTTCTTCGACTTCAAGAATTGTTGAAAGTGATTCTATTCCAAACCTTTTCAAGGCATCTTCTGCTTCTTGTGTTATGCCAAGATTTAATAAATTATTACTTAATTGTGGACCGATTAAAAATTCTGCTGATAAGTAAGCAACTGTTTTTTGAGGCTTTTTTCTTATTACTTCTTGACTAGCTAAATATCTTGTCATTAATCTATCCTTAACCGCGTAACTCAGCGCCATATATAAGTCATGAGGACTAGCGGAAGTCGCTAATTTGCCAAGAGTAAAGAATAAGTGCTCTGTCATTCCCTTGAAGAGCGCATCAGAATCCATGCCAGCTTTCTCAGGATCTAGATAGCAGCCTGGAGTAGGCAAGCGTAGATCAAAGGGTTCGTTGGAGTTCATTAGATTTGACATATATATGACATTAGCCAGTTTTTTTATAAATTCTTTGTTGTAACTTCAGATCCACACTTGTTGAGTATTTTTGCTTTTTTTTACATACTTGGTAAAGTGGGCCCTCCATAAACTATCTTCCAATTAGATAGTTTAATTTTTCTCGCATTTAAAATGTATCCTTTACTTGCTGAATTAAGTGCACATGATTTAGAAGTTGCTGAGACGCTCATCGGAGTAATTAGATTTCTATTGATATTTTTAGCTGCCAGAGCATTAGCGGAAGTATTAGTAAGACTAAGTTTACCTACTATTGTTGGAGAGCTTTTAGCAGGGGTTGTTATTGGAGCATCTGGTTTCCATTTATTAATACCACCCTCTGCTCATACAGAATTAAATCAAGGATTGGTAAACGTAATAAGTTCTTTGGCATCAATACCTCCAGAAGTTGTTCCTGATGTCTATTTTGAGAGTTTTCCTTCTCTTCAAGCTGTAGCAACACTTGGATTATATGCGCTTCTTTTCTTAACAGGATTAGAAAGTGAATTAGAGGAATTAGTTGCAGTTGGTGCGCAAGCTTTTACAGTTGCTATGGCAGGCGTAATTTTGCCTTTTGCTTTTGGTACTTTTGGATTAATGTTTATTTTCCAGGTGGATCTTATTCCAGCAGTATTTGCAGGAGCATCAATGACCGCTACAAGTATAGGTATTACAGCAAGTGTTTTTGGTGAATTAGGATATTTGAAAACTAGGGAAGGTCAAATCGTTATTGGAGCAGCAGTTTTAGATGATATTTTAGGCATTGTTATTCTTGCGGTAGTTGTAGCTCTTGCTGCTGGAGGCTCTTTAGAAATTGCTCCAATAGTTAAATTAGTTGCAGCAGCTGTTGTATTTGTAATTGCAGCTATTGCATTAAGTCGTACTGCAGCTCCTGGATTTGATTGGCTTCTTGATAGGTTGAAAGCACCTGGAGCGGTAGTTGTAGCTTCTTTTGTAATACTTGTCTTATGTTGTTTTGTAGCTACAGCGATAGGTCTTGAAGCAGCTTTAGGAGCTTTTGCCGCTGGTTTAATTCTTAGTAGTTCTAAAAATAATCATGCTATCCAGCAATCAGTTTTGCCATTGGTCTCATTATTCGCGACCATCTTTTTCGTACTGGTAGGTGCTGGTATGGATTTATCAGTTATTAATCCACTTGACCCAGCAAGTAGGTCTGCTCTTGTAGTAGCAGGATTTTTATTAGTCGTTGCTATTATAGGAAAAATTGCTGCTGGATGGGTTTTCTCAAGTGATAAGCCTACAAACAGATTAGTTGTAGGTTTAGGAATGATGCCTAGAGGAGAAGTGGGATTAATTTTTCTTGGATTAGGAACAAGCGCTAAGCTTTTAACACCATCCCTTGAGGCGGCAATTTTATTAATGGTCATTGGAACGACATTCCTAGCTCCTGTTCTTTTAAGAATTGTTTTGAAAGATAAGCCCCCCGGTGGTGATAATAAAATTTCAGATGATGTTGCAGCTGATCCAGTAGGTCTTCTTTAACGAATAATTTTATTAGAATCATTAAATATAATTGTTTATTAAATGGAAAAACCAGTGCTTATAAGTGATGAGGTAAATTATGCATGGAATTTTTTGAATTATCCAATACACACTATTACTGCAAAACCTAAAGAAGAAAGTTCAAAATCATGTGCAATTTTGTTGATACATGGTTTTGGAGCTTCCACTGATCATTGGCGTTTTAATATCCCTGTTTTGAGTGATAAATATGAAGTTCATGCAATAGATCTTTTGGGGTTTGGAAAAAGTCCCAAGCCAACAGATGTCCAGTATTCAAGTCATCTTTGGAAAGATCAAGTTGCAACATATGTGAAAGAAGTAATTAAAAAACCAACATTTATTGTTGGTAATTCTTTAGGTGGCTATGCATCTCTAGCAGCAAGTGCAGAACTAAAAGAATTATCTGCTGGAGTAGTGTTACTTAATGCTGCTGGAATGTTTAGTGAAGAAAAAGTATCAAATAACAGCCTTTTACAAAGATCTTTAAAAACTTTCTTTGAAACATTTTTGCGAGGCAATGTTTTTCTTCAAAGAACTATATTTGAAAGCATGAGACGAAGAGTAAATATTAAAAAAGCATTAAACAATGTTTATAAAAACCAAACTAATGTTGATGATTATCTTATTGATTCAATTAGAAAACCTTCACTTGATCCAGGTGCCTTTAACGTTTTTAAAAGTGTTTTCAATCCTGCAGGTGTCCAAGGAGAACCATTTGATAAATTATTCAAAAAGTTGAAATCTCCACTTTTACTCCTATGGGGAGGTAAAGATCCTTGGATGAACACAGCAAGCAAAAGACTTCTTTATAAAAAATATGCTCCTGAAAATACTAAAGAAGTAATTCTTGATGCTGGTCATTGTCCTCATGATGAAGTCCCCGAATTAGTTAATCAACATATACTTGACTGGATTGATTCTTTGTAGAGAGATTTTTGTGAAAGTTAATTCCGTTGATAATAAAAAAGGTATATATGTTTTTCAATTAGACGAAAAAAATTATATTAAATTTTGTCCTAAGAGAGGTGGGCTTATAACCAACTGGGTTTCTGAAGGAAAAGAAATATTATATTTTGATGAAAAAAGATTTATTGATAAAACAAAAAGTATCAGAGGAGGAATCCCAATTCTGTTTCCGATTTGTGGAAATCTTGATATCCCCAATTCTTTATTTGGAAAAAATTATATGCCATTTATGCAACATGGTTTTGCAAGGGATTTACAATGGAAACACTGCCTAAATGAGCAAAAAAATTCTCTTTGTTTGATTTTAAAAGATACTGAAAAAACAAAAACTTTTTATCCATTTAATTTTGAGCTCAAAATTGAGGTTTCTTTAAAAATTAATTGCTTAAAATTTATTATTAACATTCAGAACAAAACTAATATTGAGATGCCAATAAATTTTGGATTGCATCCTTATTTTAATATTTCAGATTTTAAAAACTTAAATTTTATAGATAACCCGCTAAATTGTCAGGATCAAAAAAATAATTTCTTGAGAAATACTTTTGACGAGTTAAAAAATATTAATAATGGAATTGATTTACTTATGTATACCTCAGGAAGAAGTTCTTTCCGAGATAATTTTTTTAAAAGACAAGTTACTTTAATGCATCCTTCGCCTTTTGATTTGGGTGTGATTTGGAGTGATCCTCCCAGGAAAATGGTATGTCTTGAGCCATGGACTAGTCCACGCAATTCTTTAGTTAATGGATTAAGGAAAATTTCGATTCCTCCAAATTCCTCCCAAATATTAGATGCCTCAATACTAATAAATACTTTGAAGTAACTACTGATAATTATGAAAGTTATAGTGATCGATGATGATCCAACAGGTTCTCAAACAGTAAATAATTGTTTATTGCTTCTGAAATGGGATTATTCTACTTTAATCAAAGGATTTCAAAGCAAATCTAATTTATTTTTCATTTTGGCTAATACTAGGTCTTTATCAGAAAATGACGCAAAATTAAGATTAGTAGAAATTTGTAATGCCCTTAAAAAAGTTATCTCAAAGGAATCATATAAAGAGGAATTTATTTTTGTAAGTAGAGGTGATTCCACCCTTCGTGGTCATAATTTTTTAGAGCCTAAAATTATGAACGATTGTCTAGGACCTTTTGATGCTACCTTCCATATTCCAGCATTTATTGAAGGTAAAAGAACGACAATTGATGGAGACCATTTTGTTGATAATGTTCCTGTAAGTCAAACGATTTTTGCCAAAGATAAAATTTTTGGATACAAAACAAGTAATGTCAAACAATTATTATTTCAGAAATGTAAATCTCAAATTAAATTTAATGATATTCAAAATTTAAAAATATCCGAATTAAAAGTTCTTGAAAGTAAAGAAAAAAATATTGTTTTTAATAAGATCAGAAATTTAAAAGAAAATTCTCATGTAATTGTTGATATTGAGAATTATTCACAACTTGAAAAGTTTTCATTATCAATAAAAAAACTAAGTAAACAAAAGAAATTTCTCTTTAGGACCGCTGCAAGTTTTATAAGTTCAATTTCTGCTGTAAAAGATAATCCTAAAGAACCATTTTTTTACTCCCTTATTAGAAGAAAAAATCGTGAAAAAAAATTTCTTCCAGGATTTTTAGTAATTGGATCTTATGTAGAACTTACAACAATGCAACTAAAGGAATTCTTAGAAATAAGTGATTGTATACCAATAGAATTGGATGTTTTTGAATTTCTCAGAATTTCTAAATTAAAAAGTAATCAGGATCAATTGGTTTTGTTTAAAAACAAATTATTAGCGCAAATCAGATCTATATTAAAGCAAGAAAATACTCCCGTTTTATTTACCTCAAGAAAAGAAGTTTCTCTAGGTAACAACGATGAGCAAGTAAATTTTTATAATTCTCTTGCTCATTTTATTTCTGAATTAGTTTCAGATTTGAAAAATGAAATAGGGTATTTAGTATCTAAAGGGGGAATCACGTCAAATGTAATTCTCAGTAATGGATTTAAAGCAAATTATGTTTATTTGCAAGGACAAATAATTACTGGGGTTTCTTTAGTTACTTTCAAACTTGAAAATGATGAGAATCTTCCAATCGTGACATTTCCTGGAAATATTGGTAACCAAGATTCATTGGTAAAAGTATGGAGAATTTTAGAAAATAAAAACAATTCTTCCAATTAAAAATTTGAGATAATTGCTTCAGCAAAACCACTACAGGATAGTGGTGCTACATTTGGTTCCATTAAGCGTGCTAGATCATAGGTGACTTTTTTTTCTTCAATAGCTTTACTAATTCCAGAAGTCACCAGCTTCGCTGCTTCATTCCAACCAAAATATTCAAGCATCATTACTCCACTAAGAATTACCGAACCCGGATTAATTTTGTTTAATCCTGCATGTTTTGGAGCTGTTCCATGCGTTGCTTCAAAAATTGCGGAATTATCTCCAATATTAGCTCCGGGAGCCATACCTAGGCCTCCCACAATTGCAGCAGCAGCATCAGAAACATAATCTCCGTTTAAGTTCAAGGTCGCAAGAATAGAATATTCTTGAGGCCTTGTTTGAATTTGTTGGAAAATACTGTCTGCAATTCGATCATCAACCATAATGAGTTCTTTCCATTTATTATTTCCATGAGAATTTGATATTGAGGCTATTACTTCTTTTATTTCTTCGCAAATAAATGCTTTTTTATTACTTGTTAGCTTGTCATAGCCTGGCTCTATCTTTCTGGCATTATTTTCGATTGTAATTTCTGGATTTTTGTGAATATTGTCTAAAATCCAGCTTTCTCTTTCCGTAATGCAGTCTGCTCTGAATTCATTTACTGCTAATTCATATCCCCAATCTCTAAAGGCACCTTCTGTATATTTCATGATATTGCCTTTATGAACAAGAGTTACATGCTTTTTATTCCCTGATAATCTTTTTGCATGTTCTATGGCCTTTCTTATATGCCTTTGACTTCCTAACTTACTTACGGGTTTTATCCCAATACCTGAACCGTCAGGTATTGATCTATTTTTTAAATTTTTACTATTTGGAATGACGACATTATTTAGATGATTAATTAAATCAATGCATGTATGATCATCGGCTTCCCATTCAATACCCATATAAATATCTTCTGTATTTTCTCTATAAACAATTACGTCTAAATTTTGTGGATTTTTATGAGGACTAGGAGTCCCTGAATAGTATTTACAAGGTCTAACACAGCTATATAAGTCAAAAATTTGTCTTAAAGCGACATTTAAAGATCTAATTCCCCCTCCGATAGGAGTTGTTAATGGGCCTTTAATTGCAACTCCAAAGTGTCTTATGGCTTCAATAGTATCCTGCGGTAAATAGTTGTAAGTTCCGTATATTTCACAAGCTTCATCGCCAGCATAGACTTTGAACCAATTTATTTTTCTTTCATCTCCATAACTTTTTTTTATTGCTTCATCAAGAACAAGTTGAGTAGCTGGCCAAATATCTACCCCAGTACCGTCACCTCTTATATAAGGGACAATAGGATTATTAGGAACATTAGGCTTACCTTGATTAAAAGTAATTAACTCTCCTTCTGTGGGTAAATTTAATTTTTCAAATTTAGGCATAGCACTTGATTGAATAGTAAAAAAGTCAATTAATAAAATATTTTTGTATCTTAAATTGAAATTAAGGATATTCTTTAAAAACTAGAAATTAATTATTCAAATGTGAATAGATAATAGTTTGTTAATCAGCATTTCAACATCTTTGTTAAAAGAAAAAGAATTTAATAAGCAAGGTTGAAGAAATTATGTCAACTTCAATCAAAGGTTTATTACCGCTTATGAATGCAAGTTCAAATGTTAGCAATCTTGAAATAGCTAATAAGGTAGCTACTACCGCTGCATTATTTCGTAAATATTTCCCAGATGCGAGTGTTAATTTTAGTCCTTGGGATAAAGCAAATGATAGAGATTGGTTTGATACCCTTGATTTTTCTTTCCATTTTCCAGGTTGGAGTCCAAGTATAGAATGTAGAGCAGTTTTACTTCAGTTGAGAATTGAAAATAATTGTGAAAATGGAGTACCTAAGTTGTTAGGAATAATAATGCGCGGAATGATAATTCCTGCTGAAAGATGGAGAGTAGCTACTATTGGGGAGTGGGAGATGACGGGGACACATTTACCTCAGCAGGAACAAAAGGATAATCTTTTTTTAGTTTGTAAAGAACTTTACAATTTATTCTCTACAACATCCACTAGTAACAAAAATTAGCTGTTTTATATATTTTCCTTGTAGATTAAATATATGTACAATTCTGAAAATAAATAAATGGCAGTTGCTCTTGCAGGACAATTAAGAGAAGGGACAAAAAAATCCCATACTATGGCTGAAAATACTGGCTTTGTCGCTTGTTTTTTGAAAGGTGTTGTTGAAAAAAAATCCTACAGAAAACTGATAAGTGATTTATATTTTGTTTATGAAGCTATGGAAGAAGAAATTGAAAGATTGGTTCAAGAGGAACATCCGGTAATAAAACATATCGGCTTTAAATCACTTTTTAGAAAAGAAACACTTGAAAATGATCTCAAATTTTATTTTGGAGATAATTGGCAGAATGAAATTAATATTTCTAAATCAGCGAAAGAATATGTCAACAGAATTCACTTGGTAGCAAAAAAATCTCCTGAATTACTGGTTGGCCATCACTATACCCGCTATATAGGAGATTTATCTGGCGGCCAAATTTTAAAAAAAATAGCAAAAAAAGCTTTAAATTTAGATGGAAATAACGGGTTAAACTTTTATGAATTTAAAAATATTGATGATGAAAAAAAATTCAAAGAAGAATATTCTAAGACTCTTAATCAGCTCCCGATAAATCAAAACATTGCTGATCAAATAATTGATGAAGCTAACCAAGCTTTTACTTATAATATGAAAATGTTTAAGGAGCTTGAAGGTAACTTAATAGCAGTATTAGGAAAAATTGTCTTTAATTATCTTACAAAGAAAGTTAGGAAGGGGAGTACAGAAACTTAATATCTATGTTTGAATCATTAAAAAATTTTGTGAAGACCAATATTGAAGATTTAGATGGTAAAGAATTAGAAATATCAAAAGAATTCAAAGAACATCATAATAAAGACTCGAAATATATTATTAAAAATTGGATTTTTGAATCCCAACAATATAGAAAGTGGAGAATTACTAAATTAGATGGAGGAGATAAGCTCCAGGTTTTTAACACTGTTGCTTATCCAAATTTCAAAAGTGAGTTTCCTATATTAGGCGCTGATATTTTATGGTTTGGAACTTCTCAAAAATTACTAGCTATTTTTGATTATCAACCATTAATTCAGGAAAAAAAATATCTTCAGAAATATTGCTCAAGTTTAGATTTTATAAAAAATCAGTATTCTGTATTTGATAATCATAAAATGAAAAATATATATGATTCAAAAAAATATTTTTCGCCCTGGGTAATGATTTGTAGAGGGAATAAATTAAATCTTGATAGAGATTTAAATAATATTTTTTGTTCCTTTGTTAGTAATTATTTAACAATTAATAAACTACATCAAAATAATCAATTTTTGGATTTGGAACAAATAAAAAATAATCAAATAGATTACGATAAATATAGTGCTGAAAAAGATCCTGCTGACAAGTTATTTAAAACATTTTTTGGTGAAACTTGGACTGAAAATTTCATTAATAATTTTCTTTTTACCTTAAATCATAATCCCCTAGAATAAATGCTAATTCAAAATACTATTTTTTATAGCCAAGAATGGCGATGGGCTAAATTTATAAAATTCTTAATTTCTCAGTTAGCCAAATATCATTGCGTCGAACATAAAATAGCTTCTGATTTTTCTTACAAAGAGTCTAGCTATGGTTCAAAAAAATCAAAAAATAATATTAATCTTTTTACATGGGGAGCAACTCATCAAAAAAGGATTAACTTCGCAAGAGCTGTATGTATAAATAGTCCAAATTATTCTGTTTTGAATTTTTTAATTATCCCAAAAACTTCCTATAACATTCCATTCCTAGGCGTAGATTTTGTTTCTTTACCTACTAGTCATTTATTAGTTTTAGATTTTCAGCCATCTTTAAAAGTCGAAAATCAGTTTAATTCTGAATTACTAGAACAGTTAATAAAACTTAAAAAATCATGTCATTCATCTCTACCTGTAGCTGAAAAAATGTCTGAAGATGTAGCAAAATTTTTTTCCCCAGGATTGATTTGGTCTAGATTACCAAAGCAACAAGATAGTGATAATTTGATAGAAAATCAGCTTTATGATTCATTCAAAGAATATTTGAATTTGTATCTAAAAACTCTTTTTGAAAGTGAGGAAGTTGGCCAAGGCTTACAACAAGAGTTAATTAATGGTCAAAATGATTATTTGAACTATAGAAGGGATAATGACCCAGCAAGGCCAATGTTATCAAGTTTATTTGGTAAAGATTTTACAGAATCCTTAATTAATAAAGTATTATTTTCTACTAATAAAGTTTTATAATTTTGGATATTTTAGATTAGATGAAAAAACAATCAGTTCTTTTTGTATGTTTAGGTAATATTTGTAGGTCTCCTGCTGCCGAAGCTATATTCCTAGATTTAATTAATAAAAAAGGATTAAATGATAGTTTTATTGTTGATTCTGCAGGGACTGGTAGTTGGCATATAGGGAAGAAGGCTGATACTAGAATGAGAATAGCGTCACGAAAAAGGGGCGTAGAAATCTTTAGTAGAGCTAGACAAATAAATTCTAATGATTTTGAAAAATTTAACTATATAGTTGCTATGGATGATTCAAATTATGAAAATATTATTGATATGAAATCTCGAAAATCATTATCTGATTTTGCATCAATAAAAAAGATACAAAATTTCAGATCAATTTTTCAAGAAATAGAAGTTCCTGATCCTTACTTTGGAGGAGATGAGGGATTTGATAATGTCCTTGATATTTTAGAAGACTCTGTCAGTGGTTTTTTAGATACCATTTATTAATTTATTCGAGTTGAATCTCTTTAGGAATGTTTAGATTGTAGATGTTAACAATTTTTTCTACTACTTCATTAATTGAATATCCGTCAGTAAGAAGTTCAATTGCATCGTTTGCTTTTTTGAGAGGAGAAATTTTTCTTGTTGAATCCTCAAAATCTCTTTTTCTTATAAGTTCTCTTAATTGATTGAAGTCTATTTCTTCAGTCCCTCTTAAATCTAACTCTGACTTTCTTCTTTTAGCTCTTTCGTCAATACTAGCTGTTAGGAATATTTTAAGTTCTGCATTTGGAAAAACTGTTGTTCCTATGTCTCTCCCTTCAGCCACCAAGCCTCCAGATTGGCCAATTTTTCTTTGCTCATAAACCAAAAATTCTCTCACTTTTTTTATTGATGAAATTTTAGAAACAATAGAACTTATTTCTTGTGAACGAATTTCTTCAGTTACACAAAAATTATTTATAAATACATCTTGCTGAGAAATAGAATTTGACTTAAAAATAATAGAAATATTATTAAGAATTTTTTTTAATTCTGACTCTTTAGCATAATCAATCTTTTCTTTTTTAAAGAGCCAACTTATTGCTCTATACATTGCTCCAGTATCTAGATATAAAAGATTTAACTCCTTGGCAATTAACTTTGTTATGGTACTTTTCCCTGAACCAGCTGGCCCATCAATTGCAATAATTGGCTTTCTTTTCATAAGAAAAACGTGATCAATTAATCTTGTTTTTCCACATTTTATCGCACCTGCTAAAATTGAAATATTATCGTTTGCTTGAACTTTTTTCAAGCTGTAGGGATGTAAATGTTCTAAATATTCAATTGAAATATTTTTTGATTTGAGTTTGTTTGTTAGTTGTTTTAAGTCAATCTTTTTATCCTTTTTAAAAATTATTTTTGCATTTTTTAGTTCATTTGAGAATAATTTTAGAGTTTTCCTTTCATTTTTAGATAAATGCTTATTACGCGAACTAAATGGGACCCCATCAGAATCTCTTTGAGTAGGAACAGGGATAATTTTGATGTTGAATTTTTTTTCTTCTATAAGGTTTTTTATGATTAATAGTTGTTGCCAGTCTTTTTCTCCTAAAAAAAGATTTTTGGGTTGTATGAGTTTCAGTAATCTATAAACAACAGTGCAAACCCCATCAAAATGTCCCACTCTTGTAAGCCCACATAAAGCTGAAGATAATTCTTTAGAGGCTTTCAAATAACTTATGCTTTTATTCTTTTTGGGATAGATATCAGTTACATTAGGAATAAAAATTGCATCTGCCCCATTGGAAAAAGCAATTTCAATATCTTTATCGACAGTTTTGGGATAGCTTTTAAGGTCTTCTTCGCTATCAAATTGAAGAGGATTAACAAAAATACTTAATAAGTTTGTATTGCGATTTGAACTTTGTGCAGTTGATATTAATTTTTGATGACCATCATGCAGATTACCCATAGTTGGGATAAAGTTAATATCACTTTTGAGATTTCGTCTCCATTCTTTAAGCTCTTCTGTTTTTCTTATTATTATTTTGTTCACTTTGTTTTAAAAAATAAATCTATTTAATAAATAATTACTGGACAAAAGCAATCTACGGAGGAATATCTATATAAGGGGATTCTATCATTTTTATTTTATGGATTACAAAACATCAGGAGTTGACATAAAAGCTGGAAGAGAATTTGTCTCAGAAATAAAGCAATCTGTCGAATCAACATATTCATCTAATGTTTTGGAGGGGATTGGAGGATTTGGCGGTTTATTTAAAATCCCTCTTGAGGGTTTAAAAAAACCCGTCTTAGTATCAGGAACTGATGGTGTTGGCACGAAATTGGAATTAGCTCAAATCAAAAACTTTCACTTTGAAGTTGGGATTGATTTAGTAGCAATGTGTATGAACGACATTATTACAACTGGGGCAAAGCCGCTTTTTTTTCTTGATTATATTGCTACAGGCAAGCTTGAAAAAAATCAATTATTAGAAGTTATTAAAGGTATTGCGCATAGTTGTCGAGAAAATAACTGCTCTATACTTGGAGGAGAAACTGCGGAGATGCCTGGATTTTACTCAAAGAATAAGTATGATTTGGCAGGATTTTGCGTTGGGATAGCAGACGAAGAAAAATTAATTAATGGCAAAAAAATATGTGAAAATGATTTGATAATTGCATTACAAAGTAACGGAATTCATAGTAATGGATTTAGTTTAGTTAGAAAAATAATTGAAAATAATAATCAAATTGATAAGCAATTTGAAAAAAAATATAACTTAGATTTTTATGATGAATTATTAAAACCTACAAAAATTTATTTTAAAATTGTAAATCAAATTTTATCTCAGAATATTCAAATAAAGGGAATGTCGCATATCACTGGAGGAGGAATTCCTGAAAATTTACCAAGGTGTATGTCCTCTGATTTTATTCCTTACATAGATAAGAAATCATGGAAGATTCCTGTTTTATTTGAATTTTTAAAGGATGTAGGTCAGATTCCTGAAAAAGATTTCTGGAATACTTTTAATCTTGGGGTTGGATTTTGTTTAATAATTGATAAGAAATATAAGGATGAGATTTTAAATATTTGTGATTCTTTTGATATATCGAGTTGGGTCTTAGGGAAGGTTCTTAAGAAAGATAATTCAAAAAAGAATAATTTTTTGCCTGAAATAATAATTTAAATCGTTTGAATAGAATTTTATTGAGAAATTACAAATTAAATTTATCTACACAAATGAAAAAGTTAGGTGTAATATAATAAAAATACCGCCGAGTTATATCGGAGATTTAAGTAAGTAGATTTAACTTTAATTCAATGCCCTTTGAAAATAATCAAAGAATTACACGTAGACGTAGCTCAGCTGGACCTACACCTCCTAAAAGACCAATAGGTAATAATTCAGATTTTAACGGGCGTCAAAATCAAGGCCCTCGTCCAACTTTTTTAACTTTAAGGGATCATGGAAAGGTTTTTGTTGCTGATTTACCAAATCTATCTGACGGACAATTAGCTCATATAAGTAAAGAAGCTAATGAGGTTTTAAATAGTCTTGAGAAAAGGCTAAGTGATCTTGAGAATGACTCAGGTTCTACAAATTCTGAAAATGATACTTTGATAAAAGCATCTACTAAAAGAGATGTAACACTTAGATTTATCAAATCAATAGAAGAAGAACAAGATCATAGAAAAAATAATCCTGCGTTAAGAGATGCTGCTTCTGAATCATTACCAAGAACTTTTCTTGAGGTTGCAAGACATAGATTACCTGGGGCGACTTTTGATTCGCTTCTTAGAGAAGCACTTGAGGCTTGCGCGGTAGATGAGAACCCTAAGGAAAGCGAAGTTATTGATGAACCCAAAGAATCTGTAAAAATTATGGATATACCCTCTTCTAACGCTAATCCTTCTTTTGTTGTTAATATCGATTAAAACCAAAAATAAGATAATGGAAGCTTATGAGCTTAACCATAATTCGATAAGTGATAAAATCAAAAAAGAATCTCGAGTTTCTCTAGATAAAGAAAAGATTTTGTGTAATCACTGTAAAAGGACTGCTTCGAATGGTATACGTTGTTTAGGTATATGTGTTGCTGATAATGACTATTAGAAAGATTAATTTAAAAAAAACGATTACTAGATTCTCTTTTTTAGCTTATTTAATTTTTTAATTCTCTTCTGAAAGAGTAAAAACACAATACTTTTATTATCCTAGTATCTACAGGTCATATTTCTTTATGACTTGAAAGCTTTCTCAATGGGCTATTAATGGGATAATAAAAATAGGTTCAAAAACCCGATAATTTATCAGGTAACTTATCTTCCATACAATTCAGCCTGAAGGAATTGAAATACGAAAATCGCTACGAAAAACTTCAGTTCTTTGAAAGCTTTATAGCGGATATTATCACTGATTTGAAAAAGGCGGCACCCAGATTCGAA
>OCZA010000059.1_pt1 | contig 35569 bp, 39 predicted proteins | sample 1539021 | NCBI WGS metagenome assembly OCZA01 (sample SAMEA2619376, study PRJEB22493) | marine metagenome | biome: marine biome (ENVO:00000447); feature: surface water layer (ENVO:00002042); material: "saline water (ENVO:00002010), including plankton (ENVO:xxxxxxxx)" | depth 5 m | reverse complement strand
TGCGCAATTATATTGATATCAGATAAAAACTTATCTGATATGTGCTCCAAAATAACCAAAGATTTTGATGTATTTGGCAAAGGGAAAAAGCTTGTTATTTATCAGGATGATTCCCGAATAAAATCTCTGATTCAAAACAGAAATTTACTAAACATTATGATGGACAATAGATTGAAAATTAGCAGATATATAAAGGAAGAGTTCGCTAAGCGCAAATATGGAATTCTCAATATTATAAATCCTCTAGATAACTCTCAAGAAGTAACCGCTGATTGGCTATTAGGTCTTGTCTTAGAGCGGACAAAAACTGAAAATTTAGTTGCCTCTGGAGGAAATACTCAACTGTTTAATCTGAGTGATGATTCAAACGTTATTGCAGTGTGAAAGTTCCACGTAAAATGAAAATAAATATTAGAAAATTTCTTACGAATTTGTATTCTTTTTAAAGAGAGAGCAGAATACATCTGAGATGAAGCATACCATTTTTTCGACTCCATTAATTTCAGATGCGCTTCGCATCTTTTCCATACTGGCCTTAAAGGTAATAAGATGGCGAGTAATTGGCTCTCTTCCAAGCACGAAAAAATATGTGATTATTGTCGCACCACATACATCGAACTGGGATTTTTTTCTCTTTCTTTTCGTTGTGTCAGTTCTAAAATTACAACCTAGTGTGCTTATAAAACATACGTTGTTTAAGGGTCCTTTGAGTTGGTTTTTAAAATATTGTGGAGCTATACCAGTCAATCGAGCATCTGGTGGCTCATTAGTGGATAAAATTAAAAAAATGTATCAGAAAAAAGATCAATTCGCGCTAATAATTACGCCCGAAGGAACACGAAGTGCTAATCCAAATTGGAAACTTGGATTCCATCACATTGCAAGGAGCGCTGAAGTTCCAATTCTAATGGTATATGTCGATAGTGCTTCGAAAACAATCGGCATTGAGAATTTATTCAACCCAACCCAAAATATTGACGAGGACATAAAACAAATCAAGGCGTTCTATGACACAAAAAAAGGTGTAAGACCTGAGAATTATGCATCATAAAAAGTTTTAAGAGGGAGAAATAAAATAACTGAATTCTTTTCAAACTGGATAGGTAACAATCGTGAAATCGCATGGATCGCCATTCCCCTCCTCGCTTTTATAGAGGCATTCCCCGGTGCAGGATTATTTGTGTCTGGAGCAATTCTTTTAACTGTGAGCACAGTTCTATACACGCAGGGTATTCTAGCGTTACCGGAAATAGCTACGCTAGCTTTTTTTGGTGCAATTCTTGCCGACCACTTCGGATATTATCTCGGTCTGATTTTTGGTCCACATCTTGAAAAATCAAAATTTGCCAGATCGAGAGAGAAAAATATTAAGAAGAGTAAACAAATCGTTCTCAAGTATGGAATATTCTCGATTATTCTGGGAAGGTTAATACCAGCAGTGAGAAGCTTGGTACCCTTAACAGTTGGCATGAGTGGACTGGAAAAGCTTAAATTTAGCACAGCCGACCTCTGTGCATGCTTAATTTGGTCCTGCGGTTTGCTTCTTCTCTCAGGCGGCATTGGCAACATGTTTTTATAATGAAAGTACCAGATGCTACAAATAATTAATTAAATTTAATAGCAGTACCAAAAACCAGAATCTCAGAAGACCCATCCATTATTGCGCTTGTTGTAAATCTTATTCCAACAATCGCATCTGCTCCTTTATCATTGGCACTCGAGACCATTCTTGAAATGGCGACATCTCGAGCATCATTGAGCATCTCTGTATAGCCGCGTATTTCTCCGCCAACGATACTTTTTAATCCTGCCATTATATCTCTACCGATGTGCTTCGACTGAACAACGTTACCTGAAACTACCCCAAGCACCTCACGAATCTCCTTGCCAGGTATGGTCTCTGTTGTGGTGAAAATCATACTCATAAAATTTAAACCTCTTTGCAATCTTACAAAGTCATCCTAAATTTACTTCATTGATAAAACAACTTTACCTTTCGCGCGTCTTTCCTCGATACAAGCAAACGCAGACGAGTGATCTTCTAATTTGAATATTTCTGAAACCAGAGGCGAGAACTTTCCTCTATCAACAAAATCCACCAGTTGTGAAAAATTGTTTTGAGACTCGATGGGCTCTCTTGCAGCCCAAGCTCCCCAAAAAACACCTACAAGCGATGCCCCTTTCAAAAGAGCTAGATTTAAAGGAATTTTTGGTATCGGACCAGAAGCGAAACCAATTACAAGAAACCTTCCATTCCAAGCTACAGCCCTGAATGCTTGCTCTGAAAAATCCCCACCAACAGGGTCGTAAATGACATCTGCCCCATTCCCTTCTGTTAACTCCTTAACCTTCTCCTTTAAGCTTTCTTTAGAATAGTTAAGTCTAATATCTGCACCAGCTTTTTGAGCAAAATCAAGTTTTTCCTCACTACTGGCTGCAGCAATAACACTTGCTCCCATTGCCTTCGCGATTTGAATAGTTGCTATACCAACACCACCAGCAGCTCCTAGCACTAAAACAGTCTCACCAGGTATAAGACACGCTCGTTGTTTTAAAGCGTAATAGGATGTTCCGTAAGTAACAGCAAAACCTGCGGCTTGCTCAAATGACATACTCCCTTTCAAAAACGTGCTGTATTCGGAGGTCACCACCTCAGACGCAAAGGCTCCAGTTTGAACAGTACCGAATACTTCATCACCAACTTTTCGCGTAGTCACACCTTCACCAACTTTAGTAACAACACCAGATACCTCAGTGCCAGGTGTAAACGGAAGTTTGGGTTTAAATTGATATTTCCCCTGAACCGTCAATATGTCAGGGAAGTTTACTCCCGCTGCGTGAACATCGATTAGAACTTGTCCAGCGCTTGGTTCAGGTGCCCCTGCATCCTCCAAAGTAAGATTTTGCGTGGAACCAAAGTCACTGCAAACTAATGCTTTCATCTAGTCAGACCTCTTATTTTTGATTTTAGTTGGTATATTGAGCTAACTCTCGACGTCCAATAACCATTCTATGAACAGCGTCAGGACCATCAGCAAAACGTAATACGCGCATGCCTCCGTACCAAATTGCTAAAGGTGTATCCGATGAGAGGCCGATCCCACCATGCATCTGCATAGCTTCATCGATGATTTTTAATGCCATATTTGGAGCAGCAACTTTTATCATCGATATAAATGGTTGAGCTGCATCGGTTCCAACATTATCCATCATCCATGCAGCTTTGAGGCAAAGTAACCTAGTCATCTCTAAGTTAATTCTCGCATCAGCAATTATGTCAATGTTACCCCCTAATCTCGCCAAAGGCTTACCAAAAGCTTCTCGACTGACCGATCTCTCACAGAGCAATTTTAACGCAGCCTCCGCTAATCCAATTGATCTCATACAATGATGAATTCGGCCAGGCCCCAGTCTACCTTGCGCAACTTCAAAACCTCTGCCTTCACCCAAAATCATATTCTCCTTGGGCACTCTCACGTCAGTGAAACGCATATGCATATGGCCATGGGGTGCATCGTCGACATTCATAATAGTCATCGGACGTAAATTTTTTACACCCGGAGTTTCAAACGGAACAAGAACCTGAGAGTGCTGTGAATGGCGAGGACCTGTTGGATTTGTATTACACATTACTATCAAAATTTTGCATCTTGGATCTCCTGCTCCTGATATCCAAATTTTTTCCCCGTTTAAGACCCATTCATCCCCATCTAGCACACAGCTCATTGAAATATTTTTCGCATCTGATGAGGCCACGCCTGGCTCTGTCATTGCATATGCTGATCGAATCTCACCATTTAATAATGGCACAAGCCATTTCTTCTTTTGTTCGTCTGAGCAATATCTAGCTAATACTTCCATATTGCCAGTATCTGGGGCGGAGCAATTAAATACTTCAGGCGCTAAATGAGATCGTCCAGTTTCCTCTGCAATATATGAATATTCAACGGTATTCAATCCATACCCACCTTCCCAATGGGTTAAAAAGAAGTTCCAAAGATTTTTTGCTCTCGCTTTTTTCTTTAAATCTTCTAATATTTCAGTCTGCCTCTCCGTATACTGCCACCGGTCTCCTTTATCAACTTCCTCATGGTACTCCCGCTCAACAGGTAGTATTTCGTTATCAATAAAAGCCTTAACTTGTTCTAAAATCGGCTTAACTTTGTCACTTGGCCCCAAGTCCATTCCATTACCTCCTTCCAAGAATTAAGTTCTGTTTTATTTTAATATCCGCATTTAGATGCGAATTTATTAACGTGATAATTATGATCACCAAACAGCATTTGTGCGGGTCTCGCTCTCTTTATAAAAAAACCTATCTCGTATTCATCAGTCATTCCTATTCCACCGTGCATTTGAATAGCTTCATTTGTTGACAGCTCAGCAATTTCGCATAGTTTTGCTTTCGCAATACTTGCTAGAAATGAACTGCGAGCATCATTTTCATCAAAAGCTTGTAATGCCTTCAGCACAACTGATTTACAGATTTCAATCTCACTCCACCAATTGGCCGCTCTATGTTGTAAAGCTTGAAATGACCCAATTAGAGATCCAAATTGTTTACGCTGTTTTAGGTATTGAAGGGTCCTATCAAAAGTCTCTTGGCATATTCCTAATAATTCTGCCGCTAAATGCACATTAGCAATGTCTAAAACATTTGATAAAGGCTCAAAACCTTTGTGCTTTTCTCCTAGAATATCTTCCTTCTCAACAACAACGTCATTGAAACTTATAAACGTCGAATTTCTTCCGTCAACCATTTTGGTTCTCTCCACACTAATGCCACTCAATTCTTTATCAACAATAAAGAGTGTTATTCCTGACTTATCGTGAGAATCCTGATTGGTTCGAGCCACTACTATTAACTTGTCTGCAGTTGATCCGTCAATGACAAATCTTTTTGTTCCATTCAAAATAAATCTTTCGCCATTTTCAGAGGCAATCATACTGACTCTCTCTGGATTATGATGTGACGTTTCATCAATGGCTAGAGTCATCATTAACTCTCCAGATGCTATTTTTGGCAGTAACATTGATTTTTGATTTTGATTACCAATCTCCTTAATTAAAGATACTGAAATAATAGCATTTGAAAGAAGCGGAGATGCCGTGAGAGTTCGTCCAGTTTCCTCCGTTATTTGCGCCATTCCCACATTCCCAAATTCCAGACCACCGAACTCTTCTGGAACTAGAATTGCTCCCCAACCCATTTCCACCATCTTTGGCCAAAGATTTCTGTCATAGCCAGTCTCGCTATCTGCATCTCGTTGATTCCTAACCTCTTTTACGGGAGCATGCTCAGCAAGAAAACCTTTCGCTGATTCTTTCAACATTTGTTGCTCATCAGTTAATATTAATGCCATAACCTTCTCCAGTTATCCCAAACCCAAAATATTTTTAGCAATAATGTTCAATTGCACTTCAGAGGTACCACCTTCAATCGAGTTACCTTTGGTTCTAAGCCATGTTTTAGAAGTCCATCCATCGCGGGATATCGGCCCTTCCCATATCAAGTCATCACTTCCACCAATTCGCATCAATGTCTCAAAACGCCTTTTATTAAGCTCCGTACCATAATATTTTAACATTGCAGAAGTAGCACCTATGCCCTGACCCGCCTTCGATTCGTCACGCACTCTCTCTGCAGTGCAAGAAAAACTCATGGCATCAATTTCCCATTTTGCAATTTCATTTCGCAAAACTAAATCACTTAAAAGACCATTAGTTAATCCAACCTTTTCTGATGCGATCATCCCTAAAGTCTTTGATCCCACACTTGCAAGACCCATATCACCAATCATAGCTCGCTCGTGCGTAAGTAAATATTTTGCAACCGTCCACCCTTGGTTAACTTCTCCAACTACCTGATCTTTTTCAACTCGCACATTGTCTAAAAAGGTTTCACAAAAAGGTGAACTCCCCGATATCAATTTAATCGGCTTTGGTGTGACGCCCTTAGTTTTCATGTCAAACAAGACTAAGCTAATTCCTAACTGTTTCTTGGCATCTGGATCAGTGCGAAGCAAACAGAACATCCAATCTGCCTTATCACCATAAGAAGTCCAAACTTTTTGTCCATTTGCAATAAAGTGATCACCCATATCCTCCGCTTTACTTTGTAATCCGGCAAGATCCGATCCTGCGTTTGGTTCGCTATATCCCTGACACCACCTAATTTCGCCCCTGATAATCGGTGGCAGATGTTGCCTTTTTAAGGCTTCGCTTCCAAATTTTAGAAGTGCGGGCCCAATCATCCAAATACCGAAACTATCAAGCGGAGATCTAGCTTTCATGTCTTTCATTTCCTCACGAAGAATCTTTGCCTCCTGTTTGCTCAGACCACCACCACCATATTCGGAAGGCCACTCCGGAGCGGTCCAACCCTTCTCCGCCATTCGCTCAAGCCACACTCTCTGATCATCACTCCTAAATACCCAGTTCCGACCACCCCAACAAGCATCGTCAGCAGATGACATTGGCTTCCTCATAGATTCTGGACAATTACTCTCAAGCCAGTCTCTTGTCTCTTTTCTAAAAACTTGAATATCTGACACTCAAAACTCCTTTTTTATTCAACAAAACAGTTATTTTCGTAAAATTTTAATCATCATATTAACAATATTAATCTGCTAAAATATCGAGTAAATTAATATAAATAGCAAAAGTTTTCTCATTGTATATTAACATTACTTCGCCGCATCGCTCTAATAATAAATCCTTGGGCAGTGACATAATTTTACAATAAAAATAAACAGGGAATAAATGATGACTAAATTAAAAAATCTGAGTATTACTCTCAAAACAAGACCAAACGGAATGATTGATAGTGAAAATTTTTCAAAAAAAATATCAGAAGTCGAAACTCTTAAAGAAAACCAAGTCCTCATAAAAGTACTTTATCTCTCATTAGACCCATACATGAGAGGAAGAATGAGTGAAGCTAAGTCATATGCAGATCCATTACAAATTGGCGAGATTATAACAGCTGAATCAGCGGGAATAGTTATTGAATCCAAATCGACAAAATACAGTGTCGGCGAATATGTGTGTTGTCGTTCAGGTTGGCAAGAATATTTTATTTCGAATGATAAGGATCCAATGACATATAAGGTCGATCCAAAACTAGTACCACTTTCCACTTATCTCGGAGTGTGTGGAATGACTGGTAGAACGGCCTACTTTGGTTTGATGAAAGAGGCATCACCATCTAAGGGAGAAACATTAGTTGTATCAGCTGCATCTGGTGCGGTTGGATCTATAGTTGGGCAAATCGGAAAAAAAATTGGTCTTAATGTTATCGGAATAGCTGGCAGTGATGAAAAATGTAATTACGTTGTAGATGAACTAAACTTTGATGGGTGCGTGAACTATAAATCAGCTTTCTTTCGAGATGAACTCGCGTCTAAGCTTGATTCTGGAGTAGACATCTATTTTGAGTCGGTTGGAGGACTTGTCACCGAGACAGTCACAGAGTTTTTCAACTCCGGATCTCGATCCCCAATTTGCGGATATATCTCTAACTATAATGCGAAAGATATCACAAAAGTGAAAACTCCTTTTCACATATTTGGTGCTATGAAAAATCCTCCAAAGCACAAGTTTTTTCTGGTATTTGATCATTACGCAAATTTTAATGAAGCGAATGAATTTCTGATAGGTGGAGTCCGATCAGGCGAATTAAAGTATAAAGAAATGATTGTAGAAGGACTTGAAAAAGCTCCAGAATATTTCAAACGGCTATTCACAGGCAGTAATTTTGGAAAGCTCATAGTTAAAGTTGCCGATCAATAGTGGCACTTAAAATGACTGATCCGTTAGATGAATTGATTGCTGCTCTTAACCCAGAGCAAATTGATGATAATACGTTTGTTGGTCAAACACCTTCAACGTCTTTAAAAAGGGTATTTGGTGGTCAAGTATTTGCGCAGGCGATGAGGGCCTCACAGAAAACGGTTGAAGAAAATCGTCAAATTCATTCACAGCATGGTTATTTTATAAGGCCTGGCGATCCAAACCTACCCATAATTTATAGTATTGATAGAGTAAGAGATGGTAAATCTTTCTCCACCCGCTCTGCATCAGCGACTCAAAATAACAAAGTCATTTTTAGCTGCCAAATGTCTTACCAGATTCCTGAAAATGGATATGAATATCAAAAACCAATGCCTGAATGCAAAGGACCGGAAGAGTGCGAAAATGATAATGAAAGATGGAGGAAAGCCAGTGAATCCCTAAACCCTGATAATCAAATGAAATCAAAACTTCACCGAGCAAAATTAAGATCAATCGAAATGCGCTCAGTTGATCCTATAGATTTTATAAATCCCAAACCTAAGAAACCTGAACAGTTAATCTGGGTCAAAACCTCAAAGCATATCCCAGACTGTTCAGGTCAACACATGCATCAGGCAATATTAGCGTTTCTTTCTGACTTTAATATAATGACTACATCCTTAATTCCACATGGAATTAGTATTTTGAACAAAAAGTTGCAGCCAGCTTCCCTTGATCATACCATCTGGTTTCATGACAAGTTTAAAGTGGATGATTGGCTTCTCTACCAGTTAGATAGTCCTAGAACAAGTTCATCACGAGGGCTTAATAGAGGCAGTTTTTTCAGTTTAGATGGAAGGTTAGTTGCGAGCACAGTTCAAGAAGGACTCATACGAATTCGCGAATAAATTATTGATTTATATATATTTAATTTTTTGTGTTTTTAAACTAGTTTACTAAATTATCATTAAATTAAGGTGTATTTACTTTTCCTATCGTTAACTTTCTTTAAATACTCACGGGTTTCTTGTCGAATATGTCTATTTGTTAGGAACCAATAAAATTGTTTAGTCGACATTTGATTGATTCGCTTCAAGGCCTTTGTTTTATTGCCTGATTTATCCAGACTTTTCCACAAATTACCGGCACCTCCGTTATAGCTCGATATCATTGCATACTCCAATTTTTTTGGGTCCTCGATACCTCGAAGATATCTACTGCTTAGAATATTGAGATACCCAGTTGCAACTTCAATATTATTTTTCGGGCTGTATAAGAATTTTGATGATGGCGTATGTTTATATCCTTTTATGAGTGAGAAGTAATCTCTCCCCGCTGTGTTTGCCTTTACTTGCATAAGTCCAAGGGCATTTGATCTTGACCGAGCTAAAGGATTGAAAGAACTCTCCGTTTCCATGATAGCCATTACTAGCGATGACGAAACACTGTACTCGCGGCAAGCAGCCTTTACAAAGCTGACGTATTTCGCTCCCGCGATCTTTTTATGCGCATCAATCATACGGATAGTTACTTCGAATCTACCATCGCTGAATGTTTTTTTGCGAAGTAGAAAATTTGCAAAATCCAAGGCTGGTCTTCTACTGGATATTGGCTTACCTTTGTGATCTAAAACTTGACCCCAAAAAAATGGCTTATTCGTCTCTTCATTAATTAAACCAAAATCGATGGCAGTTTGAGCGTCGATTACTGACGGATCAATCTGTGTTAGCACTACATCAATTATGGCATCCCTGAGAGTTTCCGGTGTGGAGGCATTCATATAAATAATGCCTCTTTCAAAATCTACAATTGTTTTTGATGTCTTTGCTGTGCTGTAAGAAAGTATTGACGGGGTGTATGATTGCTCAGGGTTTGACTGGTTTTGATATTCTCTGAGTAAAGCTGCCACGTCCTCGTCATAGTCTTCAAAATCAATTGAGTGAATTACCGGAGAAATAGCTAATAAAATAGCAATTACAATGGAAATTCGGTAGTCCATAAAGAATTCAATCCTATATTTAAATAAAAAATTACATTTTCTTTGTTGAATAAATCTTAGATAGAGCATTTTTTAGATGAGTCGGTATGGATACAGCTTTTCCAGTTTCCCTAGACACAAAAACATGTGTAAAACCACCCAAGGCCGAGACATCTGCGCTGTCTTTCTTGAAGATACCGATCTTATACTCAACTGATGAATTTCCTATGTGAGATACAACCAAAGCTGACTCCAACTTTTCAGGGTACGATAAAGGAGCAAAGTACTCACAATTCGACGCAACGACAAACCCCACCACTTGATCTTGATTTATATTTAAACCACCCTCCTCTATCAAATATTTGTTCACGATTGAATCAAAATAGCTGTAGTAAGTAACGTTATTAATATGTCCGTAGACGTCATTATCCATCCATCGGGTACTAATATCATTGAAATAAAAGTAATCTTTCCTGTTTTTATAAGTTGACACGCACATCTTCCCCAAAACCTTTTAATAAGCTTGTTTATATATTTCGAGCGCATTTTCCAAATTAAGTTCCCTTGGATTGTTTATCAATAAACGCTGTTGCAGCATGGCTTCTTCTGCCAATCTTGGTAAATCCTCAAAAGGGATATTCATTTCTCTGAGAGTAGTCTGCAAACCTAATCGTTTAGGTAAAGTCTCAAAGTATGAAACCAGCATCTCAGATGCTTGTTTTTCATCCTGCGGCACTTCTCGGTCAAAAAGAACTACATGAGCGAGCTCAGAATATAATTTATACGCTTCATCCATGTTAAACCTCATTACATGAGGCAAGACCAGTGAATTTGTTAATCCGTGAGGAATATGATAATTCCCACCAAGTGGGTATGCTAAAGCGTGCACTGCAGCGACAGGGGCATTGGCAAATGCTTGGCCGGCTTTCATAGCACCTATCAACATTGCGCTCCTCGCATTTATGTTTTGACCATCTGTCACTGCCATTTCTATATTTTTAGACATCAACTTTAAAGCTTCCACAGCCAGCATATTGGAGATTGGATTTTTTAATCGTTTAGATGTAAAAGCCTCTATCGCATGGACCATAGCGTCTACACCTGTAGCAGCAGTTATACTTGAAGGAAGACCAAGGGTTAATAATGGGTCAAGTATTATCTTATCAGCGAGCAAAACTCGACTGACAGCTCCTGCTTTTGTAGTCCGACCTGTAGTTATAATTGACACCATTGTAGCCTCTGATCCAGTCCCTGCAGTAGTCGGTATTTGGATCAAAGGTAATCTGGTACCGACTATATTATCTACTCCATACATCTCAGCAAGTGTTTGCTTTTCTTTAGCTAAAATAGCAATAATTTTTGCAACATCCATTGAGCTTCCACCACCAAAGCCAACTACCAAATCACATTTTGAAAGGATAAGCCGATTGCAAGCATCTAGAACTATTTCTTCGGGGGGATCCGCCGTTACGTTTGAGAAAATTTCATAGCTAATCTTCAATTTATTCAAATCTGACAGTGCTTTATCCATTAACCCATGGGCTAAAATACCCGAATCAGTAACGATGAAAGCTTTCCTCAAGCCCATTTTTGAGATAATTTTCCCCAAGTTGGCGGAAAATCCAGCGCCAAACTCAATATCTGAAACCGTGTTGAATATGAAATTATCCATAAGCTTAAAATCCACTTTTAAAATAGTATCAACCTACATCGCATGACATTTATCCACCCGTCGTATTCATGAACCTAAGTATGTCTGTTCGAGAAGGATCAAAATAATGCCTCTCAGGTTTATTTTGTATTGCTCCCCGAATCGCCTCATTTAACATATTTTGATCGCCTGGATGATTTCTAATAATTGATTTCAGATCAATACTATTCTCATTTCCTAAACACAGAAGCAACCTACCATCCGCAGTTACTCTAACTCTATTACACGCACCGCAAAAATTTTCTGAAATTGGCGATATAAACCCTATCTTTGATTTAGTTCCTGCAACCCTCATGTAGCGAGATGGTCCGCCAGTTCTCTCTAGAGTTTCAATCAATTCAAACTTTTGACTTAATTGTTGTTTTATATCACCACAACACACTTGGGTTTGGACTCTATCGTGAGACTTAGTTACACCCAACGGCATCTCTTCTATAAAAGAAATATCAAATTCATTAGCAATGGCATATTCAGCTAAATCACATATCTCCAAATCATTGAATCCTTTAAGCACAACGACATTCAACTTAATATTTGAAAATTGGGCCTCTTTTGCGGCATTAACTCCCTTATGCCAATCCTTAATATCACCGAATCGCGTTAGTTGCTTAAACTTCTCTGGAATCAGACTATCAACACTTATGTTTAATCGCCCCAAGCCCGCCAATTTTAGGTCTTTCGCCTTTTTTTCTAATAACAATCCATTGGTTGTCATGGTTAATTCATCCAAACCTTCCTCTGAAGCGAGTGAGTCAACTAGGCCAATAATTCCTCGACGAACTAACGGCTCTCCTCCAGTTAGTCTAATTTTATTTACACCTAACGTGACAAAAGCCTTTCCGACATCCCTTATCTCCTCCAAAGTGAGGAGCTTTTGACGAGGTAAGAACTGCATCTTTTCTGCCATACAATATGTGCAGCGAAGGTTGCAGCGATCGGTAACAGAGAGCCTAAGGTAGCTGATAGTCCGATTGTAAGGATCAATTAAACGTTTCTTTGTATGCTTATTGGTTTCAACGTGAGTCACTGCTCAAATCCTAATTTTTAATAAAAAAGTATGTCAACCAACTTTTCTGTGCCGATATTATCCCCAATCATTTGTCGAATTAACACATTACTTTTTGCAACTGATGATAAAGCGCCACTGCTTTGATTTGGAAATAAATCAACTCTTAAATCATCACCAACACTTCTGGCAAACCCTCTCAGATATTGCTCTCGACTTGTTGCGGGGGATGAAAATGTAGATTTGGCTTTGATATAACAATTATGGGGCGAAACATGACCCATTAATCTCATCAAAGCAGGTTTTACAAGAATAAGGAAGGTTACAAATGCTGAAACTGGATTGCCTGGCAACGCAAAGATAGGGCATCCAAATATTTCTCCAAACACTATCGGTTTCCCCGGCTTGATTGAAACTTTCGAAAATATAACCTTTCCGTCCCTCTTAAGAATTGAATTCATATGGTCTTCATCACCTACAGACGCTCCGCCAGTTGTTATTAAAACATCTACTTCCTTTACGGAGTCTTTTATCTTATTTTTTAAATCGATTGGATTATCACCAATAACACCAAAATCTATAACTTGGATGCCAATATCAATCAATAAACTCGATAACATAGGGATATTTGAATTATAAATTTGTCCCGATTTCAAGGATGTAGAGGAGTCGACTAACTCATTTCCAGTCGATAGTAATCCTACTTTAGGCCTTTTAAATACATTAATTTGACTTATACCTTGGGATGAAATTAAGCCAACCATCCCAGCATTCATGCTCGTACCTTTTTCTACAACTTTTTTATTGACCTCGATGTCTTGTCCTTGTTTACGAATGTTTGAGCCTAATTTGGGAACGACATTAATTGTTATCTTCTCTCCATTAAGTTCACACAACTCTTGAGGTACAACAGTATCTGCATTTATCGGCACTAATCCTCCAGTGAAAATTCTTGCTGCGGAGTATTTTTTTAAAGTAACTCTCGATTCACCCGCAGTAATCCGCGAGCTAACGGGCATAACTAGATTACAATCATGAGCATCATTGAAATTTATTGCGTACCCATCCATTGCGCTATTGTCTTCAGTTGGCAGGTCAATCTTTGCGAAAATATCATCTTTTGGAACACGTCTAACTGCATCGTTAATACCAACTACTTCGAATGCAACGCGGTTAGAGATCGCAAAAATTACTTTATCCAGTGCTTCAGTAACACTAATCATTTATAGCGTATCCGAACGCACTATGTTTGCAAAATTGCACGGTTCAAAAAGACTATTCAGCTGGTCACAAATTATTTTATTCCAGCCAGTTTCACAAGCCCGCGTTGAACCTGGCAGAGAAAACACAATTGTATTATTAGCCAATCCCCCAAAAACTCTCGATTGAATAGTTGAAGTTCCAATTTCCTCATGAGATACCTGCCGGAACAACTCACCAAAGCCATCAATTTTTTTGTCCAGAATAGGCAAGATTGCCTCGGGTGTAGAGTCTCTTCCCGAAAATCCTGTGCCACCAGTCGTAATAATTGCATTAATATCAGGCGATGCAATCCATCGAGAGATGATAGCCCTAATTTCATAAATGTCGTCTTTCACAATTTCTCGAGAAACTTGAGTATGTCCTTGTTTTTTTATGGCATCACACAACCAACCACCTGAAGAATCTGACTCTATAGTTCTTGTGTCCGAGATTGTAAGCACCGCAATTTTTAAAGAAATCGCATCGCTATTTTGTTGTTTCAACTCGATACTCCTTGTCCTCTTAATTAAAACCCGCAAACCTGACAATGGTTCAAAGTATTTCCTTTCAATTCAATCCACTCGTTTCGGATACTGTCAAATCTTGACAGGACAGCATGCTTAGCGAATTTATCCAAGATCATATTGATAGCCATTGTTACCTGCAAACACCCCATAACCCCTAAAACTGGAATTAGAATACCAACATCTGCACAGTTGAATTGATGTGAGGAATCATGATCAAAAATACATCTTAAACAACATTTCCTATGCTTTTTGAAATCAAAACCAATAAGTTGACCTTCCAATCTTGAGGCTGCAGCCGATATGAAATATTTTTTCGACTTATAACAATAGTCGTTCAGCAGCAATTTTGTCTCCATATTGTCCGTGCAATCAATAAAAATATCATAGTTCAAATCATCTACTAACTCGTTGAATTTCATCTCATATGATTCAACAAGGACATCCGGGTTTAAATTCATAACCTTCTCTCGGGCAACCTGTACTTTTGGAATACCGATATCTCTCTCGGAGAATAAAAGTTGTCGTTGTATATTAGACCGCTCTACACAATCAAAGTCACATAAACCAAGACATCCAACTCCAGAGGCTGCCAGATAGGTTGAAACTGGGCATCCTAGTCCACCAAGTCCAATGACCAAAACTCTGGATTTTCTTATCATTTCTTGACCATTTTCACTGATTTCTGGAATTAATATATGGCTGTTATAGCGCAGGAAATTATGAGGGGCTAAAGACACAATATTGCCTCAGCAAGATTTAAATCCTTTTTTGAATTTATATTAAAAAATGGATTTACGCTCGTTACTGGCCAAGGAAGAAAAGTGGAATTCAAACCAGCTGCAAGTCTTTTGAAACCTCCATCTTTATTGACAAGAAAAGCTTTTTTAACAGATTCCTTGACCCGCGTATTCCAAATTGAAAATGTAGTTTGAAGGATACCATCATATTGAATAAAACAGACATCTGAATCATTTTCTTTTATTGCGTCATGTAATTTACAAACCAGATTATTTGGAATGAATGGTCCATCACAAGGTACTATGACAATATATTCATTTGAATCGAATAAAGATGATTCGAGAGCGCTATACAATCCAGCAAGAGGTCCCGAATATCTAGAGCCTAAATCCTCAATAATTGGGTAACTCAAGCCAAGTAGTGATGTTCTTGAGCCACTCAAAAGTACTCTATCAACTTGAGGTTCAATGGATTGAATAACATAATCAATTAGAGGTTTTTCATTCAACTTTACAAAAGCTTTAGAGACAATATTGACGCCCATTCGAGAAGACTTCCCTCCAGCTAAAATAAGGGCACTAAGATTGTTCATTCAGTCGCTCCAAGATTGAAATTTAGTGTGATCTGATGATTTTGGCTCAATCCATTTTTGTTCACCATTTATAACTATTTTCTTCCATAATGTTGCGTGAACTTTGAGGTAATCCATAATAAACTCTGCCGCCCTAAAAGCTTCTAACCGATGCGCAGAAGCAACACCTACAAAAACAATTTTTTCATTTGGATTCAATGTACCCACCCGATGCACAACAATAACACCCTCAATATTCCATTTATTTGCTGCTTCTTTCACTATATCTTCGATGCACTTCTCCGTCATCCCAGGATAATGCTCTAAAATTAACTTAGACAACACATCGAGATTGCGACCTGCTTCATTACCCTCAAACTCTCTGACTAATCCGCAAAATGTGACTATTGCCCCTATATTAGCTAGATCATGTCTTAAATTTTCGATTTCCATTTCAATATCAAAATCATTCGACTGAACCCTTACTTCAACTTTCAAAGGGCTCACTTATCCACCAGTAACGGGAGGTAAGAACGCCACCTCATCACCTTCACTAATTATGTAATCGTTCTTTACTATATTCTTATTTACAGAGACTAGGACGAAAGGCTTAACAAGCTCTTTCCCCAAAATAGGATCCTTGGCATCTAACCATGAGGTTAAATCTTTAATGGAACGGATTTCATCTTTAATTGCCTGATTTTCCTCAATATTATGAGAAATATCTCTCAGTCGGCCAAAAAAAAGTAGTCTAAAAATACCTTTCGATGACATTCTAAACTCTCCAGGTGCCTGATTTACCGCCAGTTTTTTCAATAAGGCGTACCGGACCAATTACTATACCCTTATCGATTCCTTTACACATATCATAAATAGTCAAAGCACTCACTGAAGCTGCTGTTAAAGCTTCCATCTCAACACCAGTTTTAAAATAGGATTTACAGAAAACTTCTATTCTCAAAACACTTTTGTCTTGTTCGAATTTCACGGATATCTTTGAGATGGGTATAGTGTGACAGAGAGGAATTAATTCCGAACATCTCTTTGCTGCCTGAATCCCGGCAATTCGAGCCGTAGAGAATAAATCACCTTTTTCAAGTGTTTTGTCGCTTATAGCTTTAGCTACTTTTGGCGTCAGATCGACAAGAGCCTCCGCAGTGGCTGTTCTCGCGGTAGGTTCTTTAGACGTAATATCTACCATCTCTGCATCACCCAAATCATTTAAATGAGTTAAGTTTGCCATTTTATCCACACTTAAAATTAAATGAATGTAAAGTTAAAATCTTATTGTGTAGTTTACTTTAATTGAGGCGTCTCTAGTCAAGAGTTTAAAATCCTTAGAATTATTTTCATCAAGCTCCAAGTAATTATTGGTGAATACAACATACACATTTTCGCCGGCTCTTTTAGTCCAATGAATACGAGAATTAAAACCTAAGTTTTTGGAAATATTGTCATACTGAATCACAGTAACCCATGAAAAATTTTGCAAAAACGACCATGAAAATTTTGTATCAATTTGTCTCAGGACAAATTCGCCCTCGGGTAATTCAACATCCCAGTAATTGTAATCAACCGAAAGATCAATCTCAGGAGTCGGTCGAAACCCAATATCTATAGAACCAGAGTCCCTTCTACCTGTGTAGTAATCACCCGAATAGTAGTTCATTTTAAAATCAACTGGTCTAGATTTTGATGTACGAATATAAATACCGTAACGATCCCAACTATATTCTTGTTTCGGCAAGATAATTCCAAGATCTGCAAAAGGTTGATTAATATCTTCATAAATTCCCTCACCAAATCTGACATAAGAAATGTTGAATTTATCTCCAATGTTGGATTCAACATCTATAAGCCTATAAAATTCAGTGGATGATTGAAGTCGCCCAGACTCTTCGAATCTCCAGTGAGCGACATCTGCTCCTGAGTAAATTTTACGGATTAGCGAGTTGTTCTTCAGTTGTTTGATATACCCTAAAACACCTCGACGAAGCTGGACACCTCGCCTACTCACAAAACCAAGCGCTGGATTAAAATTCTCGCCCACACTTTGATATTGAATTAAGGCTCGGTATCCATTTGGATTTGGCATAGACAAGGATAAACCAAAGGCCTCCTGACCTTCCTTAATATTTGGAGTAGAACTTTTTTGGTACCACATGTTCGCCTCAAAAATCTGATTTCTTCTAGAGGAATCTCTATAGCGGAAATCAATTCCTGTCAAACTATTGTCTTCGTTTGATCTCGGATTTCCTCTCGTATGGATAAGACCAAGTGTGGCGTTTTGATGTATATTTTTTGATACCCTACCAATCATTAAATCTTTTTGATTAATATCTGCATAGTTATCTTGCTCAACAATTAAAAAGCCTAAATCATATCCTTTTAGGCGACCACTCAATTTTGCTCCACCGATAATATCAACAGGTGAGCCATCTCTGCTAAGTCCAATTTTACGTGAAAAAAATGGTCGCGCATTCTGTGATTGAGAACCACCAAAGCGGCTATAAGAAAAATCTCCACCAATACCTCCAAAATCAAAAATATCGAATTCTCTTAAGAAAAAAGCACGTTTTTCTGGGAAAAATAGGCTGAATTGAGATAAATCAACTCGTCTATCATCAACTTCTGTCGCTGAAAAATCCGTATTAAAAGTGAGAGCACCATTCAAGGAAGGAGTGACTTTATAAAAGATGTCTAATGAAGGCTGAAATCTTTGATCTGAATCTCCTGTTTGAGTATTTTTAAAACTTTGATAACTTATATTTGGAACAATATCTAATCCAGTTCCCTCGTCAACGCCTTCTATTCCAATCAAGCTGCCCGAAACGCTTATATTTGATTCTTGATTTTTAGAAACCCAAGATATCAGCTCGTTCTTTTTTGATATATATCTAAAAACATTGAATCCCCATGTATCAATATCTGAATCAAAACTTAAACTCTTTAGCGGGATTGCCATCTCAGCAGACCAGCCATATGACGTTTTCTTTGCTTGGGCCTCCCAAATTGCTGTCCAATCTTCATTAACGGATGTTATATTCAAAAATATTCCCTCATTCCTCACACCGTTCATATTTACTTGAAAACGATACCCGGCTTTCTTTGAGTTAAACGGATCTAGTTGAATCCTTATAAAATCATCGTTTGAGACGTTTGCTCCCTGTCTTGATACTTTTGCAACAATATTTTCAGTTTTTTCGTAAAAAAGCTTCGCTGCGATAAAAAGAGTAGAGTTTGAAACCATGACAAGAATTGTTGTTTTTTCACTGGGATTATCTAGCTCAATTGGCCTGACTTGAACTAAATCGCCAAAAGCAACTGCGCTTCTCCACTCACCAGTTTTGATTTCTCCGTCAATCCTTGGAGAGACTGAGCACTGGTCAGAGGAACATGGATTGAGAGTGATTTCTTTAAATGAAGTCGAATTTGACAAAGAACTCAAAAAAAATGAGCATAAAAAAGTTAATCTAATAAAAAAATTCATTTAAAAGCATCGTTAAGTGAATTAATCGCATAATGGGGTGGTAATATAATAAAAATTGATACTTTTAATTTTAAAGATCAGTTCAATCAACCTTGCACACATAATAACTTTTTATTATCTGAATAGTAATCTATGAAACTTTGCATTAATAAAAACTTTGCTACCCTCACTGTTGTGATTATCTCACTATTATCCTTAAAGCCGAGTTTTGTGGATGCAGGATTTGATAAACACGTAAATAATGATATTAAGACTCCCAATTTTATAATAATTTATGTTGATGACATGGGTTACTCTGATGTCGGCAAATTCAGTGATGGACTACTTAAAACGCCAAACATCGATAGATTAGCTAAATTTGGACAAACATGGACGAATTTCTACTCTGCAGGCTCAGTGTGCACTCCAAGCAGAGGAGCTATTTTAACCGGAAAATTACCAATTAGCTCAGGAATTTACGGGGATAAGATATCAGTTTTCTTTCCGGGTAGCTCCCAAGGTATTCCGAGTGAATTAAAAACATTACCTGAAATACTGCAACAAAATAACTATTCGACCGGTTTGTTTGGGAAATGGCATTTAGGGGATATGAAAAAATTTTATCCTACTCGACACGGATTTGATAAATGGGTGGGGATACCCTACTCAAATGATATGGATTGGAATATTGAAGGGATCACCTCAACAAGTGTTTTCGTGCCATGGAAACAATCAGGTAGTAAGTGGAGTATGGTCTCAAAAGATTTAAGAGAGAAAATTTTTCGCCCAAAAATAACTGACTGGAATGTTCCAATGATTAGAAGTTTCAAAGGTCCAAACGACATCTATATTGATGAGGTGATCGAAAAGCCTTTCAATCAAAATCTAGCCACGATGCATTTCACAAATGAAGCAGTAGAATTTATCAAAGAAGCTGATAAGACTGATCGTAACTTCTTTGTTTTTCTCTCTCATAGCATGCCTCATGTTCCACTATTTGTGTCAAAAGAGTTTGAGGGAAAAAGTAATAAAGGAATATATGGCGATGTTATTCAAGAGATAGATTGGAGCGTGGGAGAGGTATTAAAAATACTTCAATCTTTAGATCTCCAAAAGGAAACTTATGTGATATTCACCAGCGATAATGGTCCTTGGCTATCTTACCTAAACCATGCTGGCACATCGCTGCCTTTGAGAGATGGTAAAGGGACAACTTTTGAGGGTGGCATGAGGGTGACAACATATTTTTACGGTGCTGATGTGTCACCAGGTGAAATAGAAAGCTTTGGTGTTCAAACAGATATTTTTGAGACCTTTTTAAGCCTAGCGTCGATAAAATCTAATAAAAACTTACCAAATAGCATTGATTTATCGAATACTTTGAAGAAAAAAACGACTAGTGACCGGAATTTCATTCCATATTTTTCTGGTTCAGAATTGAGGGCCTTCAGAGTAGGTAATCAAAAATTACATTTCATAACAGAGGGAGCTTTTGGTGCTCCACCTCTGCGAAAAATACACGAGCCACCAATTGTTATCGATCTTGAAACTAATATTAGTGAAGACTTGAGCAAAAGCCGACCGATTGAAAATTCAAGTATTGTTCTAAACGAATTTAATAAATTTATGCAGTCTTTCCAGCGAAGCGAATCAATTATTGATAAACAGTTTGATCATTTAAATCCAAATTAATGTGATTTTAAATCCTATTTTTCCAGGCTCTTGAGTTTCTCAATGGCACGTCTAGACACCTCATTCATTTCAATACCCTTTAGGGGCACCGACGCAATTTCAGTTCGCATAGGCCTCGACCAAAACTTAATTATATGACTTTTTACCAGCTCAGCCGCATCCTCGACGGATCTGTGTGATGAAAGATTAATTGATATTTGATTAAGCATTTTCAATAAACGTTGATTTGTCATTTTAGTACTAATAATTCTCGATGAAATTTGATTGGTTACTATAAATCACATGTCTATTAGGACGAGCGAACCCCACCAATGCGACGCCTGCTTTTTCTGCAACTTCTACAGCCATAGAGGTTGGAGCTGAGACAGCTACTAATAATGGAATGTTTGCAACAGCAACTTTCGTGACCATCTCAAAGCTTGCTCGACTAGTAACAATCACAAATCCTCTTTTATCGCATCGCTTCCTGAGCAATAGACCTATTAGCTTGTCCAATGCATTGTGACGGCCCACATCTTCCCTTATATAAATGATATTCCCTTTTTCATCGCACCAAGCCGCACCATGAACGGATCCCGTCTTATTATTTAGGTCTTGATACTCAGATAAATTAGAAATCGCATTTTGAATCGCCTTATTTCTAAAACAACCTTCAAACTTGATGTCAGTACTGGGAGTATTAAACTGCTCGAGAGATTCCCTTCCACATATCCCACATCCAGTAGCACCTATTAAATTTCTTCTACTATTTTTTAAACCAGCGAATGCCTTCGAAGAAAGGTTAATTTTTACCTCAATGCCATTTGCTATCTCATCAATTTCAATATCATATATCTCTTTCGCATCGCCTATAATATTTTCGGTATAACTTATCCCATAAGCAAAATCCTCTAAGTTATTAGGAGTAACCATCATAACTATGTGAGATATACCGTTGTATACAAGCGCCACAGGAGTTTCGCATGCAATGGTATCTTTAGAAGTTTTGTTTGTTGAATTTTCCCAAACAGTTCTTGAAACAGACTTTTCAATACTTCGAGACATTAGATTTTAGCTTCGGACAAGAAATCCTTTTGTTTCGCATCAAATTTCTGTTGTTGAAGCTGCCAATTTGAGGGTGCATTTACTTTGCTGACTTGAACCGCAGTTACTTTATACTCTGGGCAATTCGTAGCCCAATCACTGTTATCTGTAGTTATCACATTGGCTCCCGAAACTGGATGATGAAATGTAGTATAAACGACTCCGGGTTTAACTTTTGTAGTAATGTTTGCATGGAGAACAGTTTCGCCAACGCGGCTTTTAATGCCAACCCAATCACCATGACGGATGCCTCGTTCTTCCGCATCATGCGGGTGAATTTCGAGCGTATCCTCAGCGTGCCAAGACACATTTTCAGTTCGACGTGTTTGAGCACCGACATTATACTGAGATAAGATTCTTCCGGTAGTTAGAAGCAGTGGAAACCTTCGATTAGCTCTCTCTTCAGAGGCTACATACTCTGTAATAGCAAACGATCCCTTTCCCTTTACAAAACTATCAACATGCATGATAGGTGTGCCCTCAGGAGTACTGTCATTACAAGGCCACTGAATACTTCCCAATGAATCCAGCTTCTCATATGACACACCGCTAAATGTTGGCGTTAATTTAGATATCTCATCCATTATTTGTGATGGATGATCATAATGCATATCACAACCAAGAGCATTGGCGAGCGCTAAAGTTGCCTCCCAATCTGCTTTTCCGCTCAATGGCGGTATCGCTTGACGCACTCTCGAAATTCTTCGCTCTGCATTTGTAAATGTCCCATCCTTTTCAAGAAATGAAGCACCAGGAAGAAATACATGAGCAAACTTTGCAGTTTCATTGAGAAAGATATCTTGCACAATAAGGCAGTCAAGAGACCTTAAAGCAGCTTCGACATGCTGAGTATTAGGATCGGATTGGGCAATATCCTCACCTTGACAATAAAGACCTCTAAAATGGCCGTCCATGGCTGAGTCAAACATATTCGGAATTCTCAAACCGGGCTCTGGATCCAACTCCACGTTCCACTCATTCTCAAATAAATTTCTTGTCTCTTCAATCGAGATATGTCGATATCCAGGAAGCTCGTGAGGAAAGGAACCCATATCGCAGGACCCTTGGACATTATTTTGGCCTCTCAATGGATTTACACCAACACCGTCTCTGCCCAAGTTTCCAGTTAACATCGCAAGATTTGCTATTGCCATGACTGCAGTGGATCCTTGACTATGCTCAGTGACTCCAAGACCATAAAATATAGCTCCATTTCCACCTCTTGCGTATAATCTCGCAGCTTTTCTTAACTCAAGCGCTGGCACTCCACTATACTTCTCAGTCGTTTCTGGAGAATGCCGCTGATCAGCGATAAAATCTGCCCATTGATCAAACTCGACATGGTCGCATCGGTCTAAAATATAATCTTGAGAGTGCAACTTCTCGGTAAGAATAACGTGAGCCATCGAATTCAGCACCGTTACATTTGTACCTGGTCTTACTGGCAAGTGGTGATCTGCCTTTATATGAGGTGCATCTACAAGTTCTATCTTTCGAGGATCGATTACTATCAGACGAGCTCCCTCTCTAAGCCTTCTCTTTAACCTTGATCCAAAGACTGGATGAGCCTCTGTTGGATTGGCACCCATCACGATGACAACGTCGGCTTTAGATACAGATTCGAAAGTTTGAGTACCTGCTGACTCACCCAGTGTTGTCTTCAATCCAAATCCAGTTGGCGAGTGACATACTCGCGCACAAGTATCAATGTTATTATTTCCAAAACCCTTTCTTACCATTTTCTGAACTAGGTATACTTCTTCATTGGTGCAGCGCGATGATGAAATAGCCCCAATACTTCCTTTCCCATATTGCTTTTGAATTTTTCTGAGCTTATCCGCTGCAAATTCCGTCGCCTGGTTCCAGGAAACCTTTTCCCAAGGCAAATCTATTGACTCTCTAATCATTGGAGTCGTAATTCTGTCTTTGTGAGTTGCATATCCAAATGCAAACCTGCCTTTTACACAAGCATGCCCTTCATTAGCTCTGCCATTCTTGTTAGGCGTCATCCTCACGACTTCATTACCCTTCATTTCTGCTTGAAAAGAACAACCTACACCACAATATGCACAGGTAGTTATCACAGAGTGCTCAGGCTTTCCTTTTTCAATAATAGATTTTTCGGTCAAAGTAGCGGTAGGACAAGCTGCAACACAGGCTCCACAAGAAACGCAATCCGAATCCATAAATGAATCTGCTTCACCGAAGCTTACTTTAGAATCAAAACCCCTTCCATCTATTGTCAGGGCAAACGTTCCTTGAGTCTCTTCACACGCCCTTACACACCTTGAGCAAACAATGCATTTTGAGGGATCAAACGTAAAATAAGGGTTTGATTCGTCTTTCTCTGAATCGAGATGATTCTCACCATCGAAGCCGTAACGAACAGATCTTAAACCAACCTCACCAGCGGTGTCTTGAAGTTCACAATCACCATTAGTTGGGCATGTCAAACAATCCAATGGATGATCTGATATATAAAGCTCCATAACATTTTTTCTTAAAGACTCTAGCCTTGGAGTTTGAGTATTTACAGACATACCAGATTCAACGAGTGTTGTACAAGAAGCGGGATAACCCTTTTTCCCCTCTATCTCAACCAGACACATCCTGCATGAGCCAAAGGACTTCAGTGAATCAGTCGCGCATAACTTCGGTATCTTTACTCCGTTCTCAGCTGCGGCCCGCATTACTGAGGTGCCTTTTTTGACCGAAATACTTTTACCATCAACAAACAAATTGATCATTTCTTGGTCGAGACTTTCTTGTGTGCCAAAGTCCTTTTGTGGAGTATAAAAACTAATCATATCAATATCTTAAAAACATTTTATGATGTAAAATCTTCTTTATATAATTCAAGTGCGCTTTTGACAGGAAATGGCGTCATTCCACCCATAGCGCACAGGGAAGCATTCTCCATCGTATCGCATAATTCTTCAAGCAAAATTAAGTTACTATCAACATCCTGTTGCAATCCAATTTTATCTAATACTTCCATACCTCGCGTCGAGCCTATCCTGCACGGTGTGCATTTTCCACATGACTCTATCTCACAAAATTCCATAGCAAATCGAGCTTGATCAAACATATTTGCGGTTTCGTCAAAAACAACTATTCCACCATGTCCTATCATGGCTCCAATAGCAGAAAATGCCTCGTAATCAAGGGGGGTATCCCATTGTTGCTTTGGTACAAAAGCTCCCAAAGGACCACCAACTTGAATTGCTTTTATTGGTCTTCCACTATGTGTTCCATTACCAAAGCCTTCAACAATCTCTTTGAGAGTTACTCCAAATGGAACTTCAATAAGACCTCCTCTTTTTATGTTTCCTGCCAATTGCACCGGCAAAGTACCCCTGGATCGCCCTGTTCCGAAATCTTGATAGAACGTTGCACCTTCCCCTAGAATTATTGATATTGCACCTAGTGTCAGAACATTGTTAACGACAGTAGGGCAACCAAATAGTCCCTCTATCGCCGGTAGCGGGGGCTTAGATCTCACCATTCCTCTCTTGCCTTCTAAACTTTCAAGAAGAGATGTCTCCTCCCCACAAATATAAGCGCCAGCACCAAGTCTGACCTCTAAATCAAAGGAGATATTCGATCCCAGCATATTCTTGCCAAGGAATCCTTCTGCATAGCATTTTGAGATTGCTGTATTTAGAGTTTTATGAGCATATGGATACTCTGATCTCAGGTAAATATAACCTTGATCAGAGCCAACCGCAGCACCAGCAATTATCATTCCTTCAATTAATTGGTAAGGATCCGACTCCATAAGAAGCCTATCCGCAAAAGTTCCAGAATCCCCCTCATCCGCATTACAAACGACATATTTCTTTGGATGTTGTGTGTCAAGCACTGTCTGCCATTTTATTCCTGTTGGGAATGCCGCACCCCCCCTTCCTCTCAAGCCTGAATTTTTAACTTCGTCAACTATCTCTTGAGGCTTCATGCCTAAAGCCTTCTTTAACCCCTTAAATCCTCCCAGAGCAGTGTAATTCTGTAGACACAGTGGATCTCCTATACCAGCTTTTGAAAATGAAAGTCGGCTTTGATTCTGCAAGTATTCAATTTCTTTCGTGTTTCCTAAAAACTTTTCATTACCCGTTGCTAAATCTTCAAAATCATCAGCTTCGAGCAATTGCATAATCGGCAGAACATCACTGGGCACAACATTTTTGAATGAAAACCTGCCATTGTTATTTTCAAATTCAATCAATGGCTCTAACCAAAACATTCCCCTTGAACCATTTCTGATCAATTGAATGTCTGAGCCATTCTCTTTTAAAGCATTCTCAAATATTTCTGCCACAACATTGCTCCCCAAAGCAATTGCTGTTGTATCGATAGGCACGAATATCTTTTTTATCATCGCGCTAAATCCTTATCGCGAGTCTTACTGAGCTTAATATCAGAAATTAGATTATCAAAACTATCTGGAGTGACTCGCGCATGAATATCGTCATCTATTCGAACTGAAGGTGAGCACGCGCAATTACCCAAACAGTACACTGGCTCAAGATAAATTAACTGATCTTTGGTAGATTCTCCATAGTCGATCCCTAATGAGGTTTTTACATGCTTTTCAAGATCTCGAGATCCCATTGCCTGACATGCCTCAGATCGGCAAATCTGCACCTTATGGCTACCAACCCTCTCTTTTCTGAAGTCATGATAAAAGCTAATGACTCCTGACACTTCCGCTGAGGATAAATTTAACTTTTTAGCTAGCAACGATATTGCTTCCTCTGGTATGAAATTGAGACGATCCATTATCGCATGCAATATCGGCAAGAGAGAGCCTTCCATGTCAATGTGATCTCTAACGATATCTAATATTTCAGCTTTATAATTCAATAATTTACTCCAAATCGGTGTGTACGATTCTCGGTCATAATGATACCAGTCAGCGAGTAATTATGACAAAAATTTAGAGTGGAAATTTATATGTTCTTCAATGAAACTCGAAATAAAAAAGTAGCTATGATCATAGCCCTCTTGATATCTAATATTCACTGGTAAATTATTGTTTTTACAAATTTTTATGAGAATTTCAGTATTTAACTGTTCTGAAAGAAACTGATCAGAGGATCCTTGATCAATTAGAACCGGTGAGCATTTTTTAATATCCTTCATAAGTTCGCTGGCATCATATCTTGACCAATCCCCACTAGAGCGAGGATCGCCGCCTAAATAAAGCGAGAGCGCTTTCTGGCCCCAAGGACATTGGCTAGGAGCACAAATAGGAGAGAATGCTGAAATCGATGAGTAAACAGAAGGATTTCTCAAACCCAGCACCAGTGCACCATGGCCACCCATAGAGTGCCCTGATATTGAAATTCTTGATGAATCAATTGGGCATATTGACTCAATCAGTCGCGGAAGCTCCTCAAGCACATAATCATACATCTGATAATTTGTCTTCCATGGCAATTTGGTAGCGTTTACATAAAACCCTGCACCATGACCAAAGTCATATGCACTTTGCTCATCATCTGGAACAGATTCGCCCCTTGGACTAGTATCAGGACAGACCAAGATAATTTTATTTTTCGCTGCATACTTTTGTGCCCCAGCCTTAGTAATAAAATTCTCATCATTACAAGTCAGACCCGAGAGCCAGTATAATGCGGGTAGCTTCTCACCTTTTCGAGTCGGAGGGATATATATAGAGAAATTCATTTCGCAATTCAATATTTCAGATAAGTGCGAATATCTATTTTGACTACCACCAAAAGATTTTGAGGCGGCTAACTTCTCGAAAGATGACATTTAAAATTCCACCACCGATCGGATGCTTTTACCCTCATGCATCAAATCAAAAGCATCATTTATTCTACTCAACGGCATTTTATGAGTGATTAAATCATCAATATTTAGCTTACCTTCCATATACCAATCAACAATTTTCGGGACGTCTGTTCTTCCTCTAGCTCCACCGAATGCCGTGCCTCTCCATGATCTTCCTGTTACCAATTGAAACGGCCTAGTTGAAATCTCCTTGCCAGCGCCAGCTACCCCTACGATACAACTTTCTCCCCATCCCTTGTGACAACATTCCAATGCCTGTCGCATTACTTGCACATTACCAATACATTCGAAACTGTAATCTACTCCGCCATCAGTTATCTCAACAATATGTCCTACTATGTCATCAACATCTTTGGGGTTTATAAAATCTGTCATCCCAAATTTTGTAGCAATATCTTTTCGGGTGTCATTCAAATCAATCCCGATGATTCGCCTAGCTCCAACCATTTTTGCACCCTGAATAACATTTAATCCAATGCCTCCCAGTCCAAAAACAGCTACCGTTGAACCCGGTTCAACTTTCATGGTGAATGCTACTGCACCAATTCCAGTCGTTACCCCACATCCGATATAACAGATTTTATCAAATGGTGCGTCCTCTCTAACTTTTGCGACAGCAATTTCAGGTAAAACTGTATAGTTCGAGAATGTTGAGCAACCCATGTAGTGAAGTATCCTTTTCCCATCGAGAGAAAATCTGCTAGTTCCATCAGGCATTAATCCCTGACCCTGAGTGGTGCGGACAGCCTGACACAAATTTGTTTTTGGATTCAAACAAAAATCACAACTTCTGCATTCAGGTGTGTAAAGGGGAATAACATGGTCACCTGGCTTCAGATCCTTCACGCCTTCACCAACATCAACAACTACCCCAGCCCCCTCATGACCAAGTATCGCAGGAAATGCCCCTTCCGGGTCATCACCAGAAAGAGTGAATGCATCTGTATGACAGACTCCTGTAGCTTTTAATTCAACCAAAACCTCTCCAGCTCTTGGACCATCAAGATCAACTTCAACTATTTCTAGCGGTTTTGCGGCCTCGAAAGCCACAGCTGCCATTGTCTTCATATATTTCCCTCTTCGACTTGATTATTGCTCGTTTATTTTTATTTGAATAATATCATACTCACCTTTTAAACAATCAACCAGAAGCAAACCACACTGTGTTTTAGAAATAAAAAAAAATGTTACTATAACGTGAAAATGACAATTAAGAGGGTGAGAAATGATAGAGTTAATTATGGCCTCAATGGTGCTAGCACTGTTTCAATCTTTGCTACCAACACTTATAAATGCAAAAAATATCAGCTACTTTGTCTCAAACAGAGATAAGGATATAGATCTTCCACCTGTCGTCGCGCGAGTAAAAAATGCAGCAAGAAATTTATTGGAAAGTCTGCCAATTTTTTTAACATTAGCGACACTAGCGGTTATTAACGACATTGATATTGCGCAAGAGGCAACAGCCTGGCTTGTGTTCAGGTTAGCATACTTGCTCTGTTATGCCGCTGGAATAGCATACCTAAGAACTTTGATTTGGTTTGGTTCGGTCGTTAGCCTAATTACTATGGGCATTCAACTCGTTTGAAACAATCGGGAGAATCAGTTTTGGTTAGATTCCTGGTCAGATAGAATAGGTTTCCAGTAAACCACACCAAAAAATAACACTGCTAAAAAATTATAAATCTTGCTGCGCCCTGTTTTTGCAAGTCGAGTTCTTACCATTAAGTATTCAACTAGGTGAGCGAGAATCATAATAGATACTGCTAGGTTTACTATAAAATCAAATGGACTATTTAAACCCGTTATCTGAGCAGTAAACGTTAATGCCCAAAAAGAAAGAAGTGTAATTACAGCGATAAGCTTTGATTTTTTAATTATGCACCTTCTTTTTAGTACCATATTCAGTGTCAGTCAAAATAGCAGAAAATCAAGTTAAAGAGCAAGCTCTCGGCCAATTGACAGGTATAAGGCAAATGAATTACGCTCAAGTCAAATGTTCCAAAAACATAGGTGTCGTATGAGTAAAACAGTATCCCTAACCATTAATAAAAATCTGGCTGAAATCACTATGGATGACGGCAAAGCAAATGTTTTGTCTCATTCGATGTTTGAGCAATTAGAAAAAGCCTTTGACGCCGCTGAGAATGAGAAAAAGATTGTTTTGTTGAGAGGGCGAGACGGTTTATTTTCAGGTGGATTTGATCTAAAAGAGATATCAAAGGGACCGAAAGAGGCAATTGCATTAACTACCAGAGGGTCTCAGTTCGCCCGACGTATAATAGCTTTTCCAACACCTGTTATAGGATTCTCAACGGGACATTGTATCGCGATGGGCGCATTTTTGATGCTCGCTTGTGATTACAGGATTGGATTAGAAGGTGAATTTAAAATTGGTTTAAATGAAACACTCATTGGAATGACCATGCATGAATTTGGGATAGAATTAGCGAGATATAGAATTCCGCTAGATTACTTTAATCGGAGCGTTATCAACGCTGAATTATATTCACCAAAAGCCGCCGTAAAAGCGGGATTTTATGATTCCATAATAAAGCCGGAAAGTATTGAAGAAAGCGTTTCTTCAATTACTCAACATTTTGAAAGTCTAAATATGAGCGCATTTGCAGGCACTAAAGTAAAGTCCCGAAAAAATTTATTCTCTCTCTTGGATAATTGTATAGATAACGACAAAAATATGGCGGTTGTTTAGCCCTGCCGAAGAAGATTAGTTTTCAGCAGATAGCCAGTTTTTTGGCTTTATCTCCCTCAACATGTAAATAAAAATTGTATCCAAAATCGCTATTGCGAATTTAAAAATATATTTAGATAGCGCTATTGCAGCTGCTGTTGAAAAATCGAGTTGCCCTGCCAGAACCCAGACAAACGTGTAAATAAAGGTATCTAAGGCTTGAGACAACAAAGTGGATAGATTATTCCTCAACCAAAGCATTCTTGTGCCAGTGATAGATTTAATTTTGTGGAATATCCAGACATCAAAGAGTTGGCTAATTAAATAGGCCGTAATAGATCCAATCACAAAGATAGGAGAGTAGACTGCAAGAGTTGAAATCGCGTTATGGACTTCATCGGCTGAGTCAGCGACATCTGAGGGAAGAAAGAAAGTACTTAAAACCAGGGTTAACATAACCGCAATATTTGCAAGCGCGCCCAAAATCACTGCCCTATTTGCCTCTCTTCGTCCATATTTCTCGCTCAACAGATCAGTAGCGAAATAAATGCCAGAATACATAATAGCTCCCATACTCACTGTAAAAGTACGGTCGAAGATCACAACATCGCTAACCTTACCTCCCTGAAGGTTACTTAAGACAATCCCTAGCACAATAGCTAAATAAAGACCTTCTTTCCCAAAAAAATAAAATAAAAGAGATGCCAGCAAAAGATCATAAAAAACAGTGATGACCCAGAGTGCCTCAGGGTTATTGATAAGGAATTCCATTACATTAATCAGCTAATTAGACTGCCCTTGTTAACAATAGCCAAAGATATCGAAATGAAAACACATTCGCAAACACACTCGCAACATAAGTAAAGGCAGCAGCTTTCAAAACTGACCTACAAGCATCGTGATACATATGGGGAATTTTTTCCTGAAGAATTGGCATCGCTCTGTTGAAGCTCGCATCAATTTCAACCTCTAAAGTAATCAGGTGTGTAAACAATCCAATCAATGTTGAAATTAAAATAATTATCACGCAAATTTTAAGGAAGGAATACGCACCCGTTGCCAATATTGCAGGCACCGCAAACAACATGACCGTATTTGATATGCGAGATAACCATGACGTTTTTTTAATAATATCTGTTCTTTGTTTGAGAGGCTTATAGTCATTATGATCCTGAATAGCATGACCGATCTCGTGACATATAATAGAAATAGCTGTCAAACTTTTTCTATCAAACCTATCGGCTAGAAGCCTTACTGTCTTACTTTCCGGATCATAGTGATCAAATGTTTTAGTCTCCTCGAACGAGACGGTCGTAATCTCAAGTTCTTTAAGAATGGTATTTCCTAACTCGCGAGGACTAAAAGGCATTTCTTCTAAGACTCTGTCATTTTTCTTGAAGGTATATTTCAACCATAAAGATGGAGCAACAAAAACTAAAATAAAAAAAATAGTGTATATCAAAATATATTCTCCGCTATGCAAGAATCATACGTAAAAATCCGCATTAAGTCTCAGGCACTTGCAATCAGTGCATCCATAATGTTAATTTTTACGACATAAAATCGATATCAATAAAAATCAGTACTTAAAATCACACAGGATGGATAAAGATGATGTTTTTAAAGAAATTCTTATTGTGGGTTCATGATAGCTGGAGCGTCGTGATGGACGCTAAAATAAATCCTTTGAAGTACTTACCAGATAGAAGTCTTCAGGCATATTTTATGATTGTCCTATTCGTAATGTGGAGCGCTTTTTTTGCTCTAATAGCAGCGTATTGGGGGGGGATTTTGGGTGGCTATAGCATTTGGAAAAGCATAATTCTGCACTTGTCTCTCATCATACCAGTCATAATAACTAACGCGGTGTTCAGAGGTGCCGAAGAATACGGACATGATTGGCTAGTTAAGTGGAGAGCCGATCTAAAAAAATAAATAATACCTAGGCCATTACTAAAACGAGAGCTGACCAAAAACAATGATTAAATTAGAGAGAGATGAAAATATATTCAAACTGATCTTGGATAATGGCGAGAATCGTTGGAATACTCAGCTTGTAAGAGAGATTGATACTGCATTGGATGAAGTTGAACAATCACAGGGACCAGCAGCTCTAGTAACTTCTTCATCGGATAATAAGTTTTTTTCAAATGGACTTGATTTAGATTGGATCTCATCTGCCCCCTCAGATGAAAGGGCAGCATTCACGAAGGAATTTATGGCGCTCATGGGAAGAATCATTACCTTCTCAGTGCCATCAATTTGTGTTGTAAATGGACATGCGTTTGGCGCAGGATTTATGATGGCTTTGGCGCATGACATACGTTATATGAGAAGTGATCGAGGCTATTTATGCGCAAATGAAATAGAGATTGGAATGATAATTCCAGATCCAGAAATAGCACTTTTTAAGCATAAACTCCCCGCAAATGTCTTTTTCGAAACAGTCCAGCTCGCAACAAGATGGACAGGATCGACGGCAAAAGCAGCAGGAATAGTCTCCGAGGCATTCGAAATTGATGTACTAAAAGACCAAGCTTTTCAAAAAGCTAAGTCAATCGCCCGGCTTGGTTCTAATCGAAAAGTTTATGCTGGCATGAAAGAGAGATTGTTCGGAAAATCAGCCCCCAATAATAGTCTTGATGGTGCCGCTCACCTTTTAAAAGAACAAATCTAAAAGAAAATCGCAAAAACTTCAATGGCAAGGAAAGAATCATTAATCTGCTGTTCTTGTCGAGATTAATAAATAGTTGTCGATTAATTGATCTTCCGAAACAGTGGTTAGTAATAATAACTCTATCAATTGCCTAGCTATTTTTTATTAAGAATACAATTTACGATTTCTTCAGCGTGTGTGTTTTGAAGGAAATGATTAGCGCCTGGAATTGGTGTGAATGATCCATTCATACTTTTAGCCCACTTCCTTCCCCAATTCTCAGTAAATATTACATCCTCAACACCCCAAATGAAGTCCACTTTTTTATTCCAACGCAAAAGACTTTTATAGTGCATCTCTTGAGCTGCCGCGTTGCCATGATGATAGCTATTTAGTGGAATAGACAAAGGGAATCTTCGATAACCATTATAGCCATTATCAGAAAGCCCTTTCATAGGAGCATGGAAACCATCGTACATTTGCTGTACCTCACTGGATAAGTCTAGTTTCTTTCCAAGAGCAATACTTTCATATAGTTCTTTTCTGCTAATCAGGCCTCCATCCATAAGAGGTATTAAAGCAAGATCAGGTTTTTCATGACAGTAAAAACCGCCCTCTTTCCAGCCCTGAACCCAACTACTAACATTGTCACAATACTCATATCCATCATGATGTAACCAGGTATTCATAATTACTAGTCTTTCAAATCGCTCAGGCATCATTGCTGCTTGGGCCAAGCCTGTAGGACCTCCCCAATCTTGACAAATCAGGGTAATGTTCTCTAAGTCTAAAGTCATAATTAGTGACGTTAATATCTCAGTATGTCGCGCAATCGTATACCAGTTAATATCAGTTGGTTTATCTGATTTCCCAAATCCTAGGTGATCAGGTGCAATACATCTGTATCCCGCTTCGGTCAAAGGGACAATAAAGTCTCGATATAAATAGCTCCAAGTCGGCATTCCATGTATTAAAAGCATAACCGGACCATCGCGGGGACCCTCGTCGAGGTAATGCATTCTCATATCTTGCCAAGCATGAAAATGTGGAGAAAACTTAAAATCGGAGAGGTTATCGAAATTTGCCTCGTTAGTTCTAATAAAATCAGTCATTTACAATCACCAAATAATTACTATTTGTTTAGCTCACGTTCATTGCACAAATCTTATTTCCTGCGGGATCCAAAAGATATGCCAAATAAAAGCTAAATCGATCTTGAGCTCTCAAACCAGGTGGATCTTCGATAGCAATGCCACCATTATCAAGTCCAGCTTTATGCCATGCATCAACGATTTCCGTTGAATCTGCATTGAAACCCAAAGTTGATCCATTTCCATGCGTAGCCTCTTCACCATTAAGTGGCTCGGTGATAATAAAGACACTCTTGTTGTGAAAATACATATACCTTGTAATTCCTTTTAACTTATTTTGAATGCCAGATTTCGCTCCGAGCTCTTGCATGACAGCATCATAAAATTTTCTTGATGCCTCAATATCATTCGCACCTATCATGACGTGACTAAACATTTCCCCCTCTCCTATTTGTTATAGCTGTTATATTAAATTTTCTTCCCCGTTATAACCAAAGTACCAGACCATTCCTCTGTCTTGTTTGATCGCCAAGTTGTCACTTCAGATAATCCAGATTCCTCAAAAATGATCTTCCAATCTGATTCTTTAATAAGCAACATTGGTGTACCCACTTTTGTCTCCCAGCAATGAGATTCAAAATTTTCATAGTAATGATCAATACCAACAATTAACCTTCCATTTGGATTAAGCCAGTGCTTATAAATTTCTTTGACTATCTCAGATGGCTTTTTTAAATAATAAAGAACCTCCATAGAATGAATTACATCAAATTTTTCAAACGGTCGATAGGCATCTATATCTGCATGGATATATTCATTTTTTGAATCACGAGACTCTGCGTTAAAAATCATTTGCTGAGCACCGTCAACCCCAACTGCTCTTTTACATAGACCGTTTTCTGCTACTTGTCTAACTACCCAACCATTGCCGCAGCCAAGATCTAAAAAACTAAATTTTTCTCCCAACTCATATCTTTCATGATAAGCAAAATTCAACATTTCTTTAACAGCGGCGGCATGACCCTTTTCCATGCCTTCATCTTTTCCCTGTTTCGCCCATTGTCCAAAAACATCAACGGCTTTCTGCATTTTCATCTGCTTAGTCCCACTTACCAGAATTTACAAACAATGATATATGTTAAATCTGTCTTCGATATGATTAAGCCATCAAGATCTCTTTTTACTTTTCCAAGTTCCCCCATATTGGTAAGAGTCTTTAAACTCTTTTTTAGCTTTGGTCAAACAATCACTGCATAGAAAGACCCAATCTTTAGAGTCTTGATATCGGCATCTGTAGAGAACAGATTTTGAAGAGCTACAATTGAAGCAACTTTTGGTTCTTTCGCGCATTTAAAACCACTTTGAGAGGAAATCTCATGTCGACATTAATTTAAATATTAGAGCTAAAACAAAGAAAAACAAAACGAACACTAGGCTCTTTACAAAGGAAGAAATCAACTTCGAATCCCAACCAAGAATTTGATTATGTGAATACTTGCTTAATAAATCCCTTTTATCGAACTCTT
>OCZA010000057.1_pt1 | contig 35986 bp, 36 predicted proteins | sample 1539021 | NCBI WGS metagenome assembly OCZA01 (sample SAMEA2619376, study PRJEB22493) | marine metagenome | biome: marine biome (ENVO:00000447); feature: surface water layer (ENVO:00002042); material: "saline water (ENVO:00002010), including plankton (ENVO:xxxxxxxx)" | depth 5 m | reverse complement strand
GAAACGATGTCGGTAGAATCTCCAAATCTGGATCAGTAGAAGTAACAGAGAAAATGATTGTTGAGCGTTACTCTCATGTTATGCATATAACTTCAAATGTGACTGGGAATGTTCAGGAAAACCTTACCTCAATCGATATAATAAAGGCAGTGCTTCCAGCTGGTACCCTTAGCGGTGCTCCAAAAATTAGGGCGATGGAGATTATTGATGAAGTTGAGCCTGTGAAACGTAACATCTATGGTGGAGCAGTAGGTTATCTGGGTTGGAATAATAATATGGACATGGCGATTGCAATTAGGACGGCTGTCGTAAAAGATAACGTATTGCATGTGCAAGCGGGAGGTGGGGTAGTGGCTGATTCAGACCCGCAAATGGAGTGGGAAGAAACTATGAATAAAGCAAGAGCTATAATTCGTGCCGCAGAGTCGCTAGGGGAGAGTTAGAATGATTCTAATGATAGACAATTATGATTCTTTCACTTTCAATATTGTTCAATATATGTCTGAACTAGGCGCAACTTTAAAAGTTGTTAGGAATGACGAGATCAGTCCTCAGCAAATTCGAGATTTAAATCCAGAAAAGATTGTTGTTTCTCCAGGGCCATGTACGCCAAATGAAGCAGGTATTTCAGTCGATGTAATTAAAGAGTTTCATTCGAGTATACCTATTTTAGGAGTATGTCTTGGGCATCAAAGCATAGCGCAAGCATTCGGCGGAAAAATTGTGAGAGCAAAAAAGGTAATGCACGGAAAAGTCTCTCAAATTCATCATAACAATACAGGCGTTTTTGATAACTTAGATCAAGATTTTACTGCCACAAGGTACCATTCTTTGGTGGTCGAACGGCATAGTCTGCCGAGCTGCTTTGAAGTCACGGCATGGACCTATGATGAGGCTAATGATTTTGACGAAATCATGGGTATTAGGCATAGAGATTTTCCCGTGGAGGGTGTTCAATTCCATCCTGAGTCGATATTGACAGAGCATGGACACTTGTTATTCAAAAATTTCTTGGAAAATAAAGTATGAGCATAATTTCTGCATTAAATACCATTGTTGAATCAAAGGATTTATCTGAAAGTGACATGTATTTAGCATTCACTGAGATCATGTCAGGCCAGGCGACAGACGCGCAAATTGGTGCGTTTTTGGTTGCGCTGAGAATGAAGGGTGAGTCGATAGATGAAATATCCGGCGCTGTCAGTGCGATGAGATCTTTGTCGGTTAGAGTAAATGTCGAGCATGAGCATTTGGTTGATATAGTTGGCACTGGAGGAGATCAATCTAATTTATTTAATGTGTCAAGTGCAACATCAATGGTTGTTGCTGCTGCAGGTGGAAAAGTAGCAAAGCATGGCAATCGATCAGTAAGCAGCAGTAGTGGTGCTGCAGATGTTTTGGAAGTACTTGGCATTAACATTAATTTAGATCCAATTCAAATCGCAGATTGTATTAAGACAGTTGGATTAGGCTTTATGTTTGCTCCCCTGCATCATAAAGCTATGAAACATGCAATTGGGCCGAGAAAGGAACTGGGTTTAAGGACAATTTTTAATATTTTAGGGCCAATGACAAATCCAGCAGGGGTAAATAGGCAGCTGATAGGTGTTTATGACAAACGGTTATGCAGACCCATGGCTGAGGTTCTTGGTAAAACAGGATCAGAGCATATATTGGTGGTGCACTCCAATGACGGTCTTGATGAGATTAGCTGTGCTGATGAGACATTTATCGTTGAGCTAAAAAGTGGCGTCATTAGTGAGTATGTGATCAGTCCAGAAGATTTTGGGATCAAGAAGACACCATTGGATAGCTTAACAGCAAAAACTTCCGAAGACTCTGCAAGAACTATCGAAACGCTATTTTCAAACAAGTCTTCTGTTGGGGAAGAGATAGTTATCATGAACGCGGGTGCTGCGTTATATGTTTCTGGCCTTTCAAATACAATAGCTGAAGGATGCATTTTGGCGAGTGAGACTATTTCTTCAGGTAGGGTGTACGCTAAGTTAAAAGAACTTTGCAATTTTACTCAGCAATTTACAATTATATAAAGTCTAACTTTGTGAAAAATAAATTACCCACCATCTTAAAAGCTATCATAGACAATAAGCACAATGAGGTTGCGTTGGCGAAAGCTTCAACCTCAATCAAAGATATTCACGAAACTTTGAAAAGTGCGGCTCCTGTAAGATCATTTATGAGAGCTATAAAATCAAAAATTGACCAAGGTGAGTCTGCGGTAATTGCTGAGATAAAAAAAGGCTCGCCAAGTAAGGGAATATTGAGAGATGACTTTGATCCGAAAGCGATTGCTCATAGTTATGAAACTTATGGAGCAAGCTGTATTTCAATTTTAACGGATCATAAATATTTTTACGGCAGTGATGAACACTTGATGATGGTAAAGTCATCCTGCAATCTTCCTGTTCTTAGAAAAGATTTTATAGTCGATGAATATCAGATATACCAATCACGTGCTTTGGGAGCCGATTGTATTCTCTTAATATGTGCCGCTCTTGATTCTAATCAAATAACTCATTTTTATAACCTTGCATTAGATCTTGGGATGGATGTGCTGGTCGAAGTTCATGACGTAACTGAATTAGAGGTTGCGTTGTCTTTGAATAAAGCAGGACTTGGAATTAATAATAGAAACTTACATACTTTCGAAGAGTCCTTGGACACCACCTTTAACTTAATCGAGATGATTCCCAAATCAAAGACAGTGATCACTGAAAGTGCAATTCGCAGTAAATCTGATGTCCTTCAAATGAGAGAAAGAAATGTAAATGCCTTTTTGGTGGGAGAAGCATTTATGAGGGCAACTAATCCAGGAGAGGCATTACGGAAATTGTTTTCAAAAAAAAAGGGACCCTAGTGGGTCCCTTGAAAAAATCCTTTGCAGGATTAAGAGGGGTTTGTTGGCAAAGATACTTTCTTTGCGATATAGCCATAGTATGAAGAGTTATGGTATTACGCAAATGCATTATATGCATTATGATTATGCGTTTTTGTTATAACCTGGTAATATTTTGCCGAATAATTTTAATTTTTTAAATTAACAAGTGAATGCCTAAACAGAGAATAATATTTTGAACTTGCAGAAATTGTCTCGCTTAGATCTTAATTTGCTTGTCGCGCTCCAAGCATTACTAGAAGAAAAAAGTGTAACCAAGGCAGCAGAGAGGCTTTTCATTAGTCAACCGGCCATGAGCCGTGTACTACAGAGATTGCGCCATCAGCTTGATGATCCTCTTTTTACAAGAACAGGCAATGAATTAATTCCATCTCCCAAAGCACGAGAACTGCATTTTAAATTACCAGCACTTTTGGATAACATCCTTGATCTTGTAGATGAAGGGAAATTCGATCCAGGTAAATATGTAGGAGAAATCAAAATAGCGGTTCCAGAATTTGTAGCCACATCATTGATTTCCAAATTAATATCATTAGTAACCAAAGAGTCCCCAGGTCTTGTTCTTTCGGTATCTGGTGGTAGTGAATCGGTTGAGAGAGACCTTGCTGAAGGACAGCTGGATTTCACGATCGATATAGACGGCCCTTTCTCTGATGAGTTGATGAGTATGCCATTGGCAGTGCACACTCCATGTATTTGGATGAGTAAAAATCATCCCTTATCAAAGTTTAATGAACTCACTTTAGAGCAAATAATTGAATTTCCCTTTGTTCAGTATTTTTTGCTTATCTCAAAAAGAGTCAGTGCGGGAACAAATGCTCGTTTTGATAAGGCTTTGGCCGCACTTGGACTAAAGAGACGCAAAGCACTCGTGACGAATCAGTTTGTGACAGCAATAGAGACAGTGAGCAACTCTGATTGCCTAATGGTAGCAACTCAAAAGGATTTCGTGATGGAACGAGAAACATACCAAATAGTGACTAAACCTTTTCCCAAAAAGTTACCTCATGACGGTAGTATAAACCTCGTATTATTGCAGCATCAAAGAACATCTGGCTCCGCGATACATCTTTGGTTGGCAGAACGAATCATTGAAATCGTAAAAGAAATCGAGGGAATAAATATTTAGGTTAGTCGATCTTCGTGTGCCTTAGGTACAATTTTCTGACTAAAAAAATAGGGAGATAGGCGAGCGCAAAAAATATCATAACTAAACCTTCGGTAACAATAATGTAGTAGGGCCATGGTCCAAAAAAATCTAGTATTGATGGTGTTATGGGTTTAGACATAAGGTAAAAATAATTTGCTGAGAGCAAGAGATTAATCGGTACTAAACATAATAAATAGATATTTAGCCATCCAAAGCTATAAAGCATACCTCTTCTGCTAGGATACATTTGAAATGCTATCAGGTGATGAATAACTACCACTACGAGACCACAATGAACAATCCAGTATTTGAAATATGAATAACTCGGAAACGCAGCTCCAGCATCAGGAGTAAAAATTGCTTGTAAAGTTCCAGACAGCACAAAGAAATATATTATCTCAAACATATTTTTTCGGGGAAACCAAAATAAAACAGGTGCGATAAGGGCAAACAAATTGCATATAGAAAGGGGTAAGTCTTTCGCTAAAGAAAAACGATCAAACCAAATGTGTATTAGGGTCCACCAAGTGACAGTGATAAATAATATTCCCGAAAAAACTCTTGTTAGTTTCAAATTGATTTCGTAAGAAAGTTTTGGTGTCATCCAAATTATCAAAAGCAAAGCTGCTATGAAAAATGCTACTGCCCAAAAGTGAGAGGCTCCGAAAGGTTCAAAAGGTACACCAAAATTATAAAAGGCAGACATATATGTACTATTTAGCTGATTTTATATTCTTCATCGCCCGCCAACCTATATCAGTTCTATATTGCACATTATTCCAGTGAATTTTTGAGACAACATCGTACGCTCTTGTTTTTGCCTGACTGAGATTATCTCCAAGTGCAGTAACACATAAGACTCGTCCACCATCAGTAACTACCTGCCCATCTATTACTTTTGTGCCACTATGAAAAATTTTGTGATCAAGAGTATCGTCAAGATTTGATAAGCCTTTTATGGAATTACCATTTTTATAGGATCCTGGATATCCACCTGATGCCATGACAACCCCCAGTGAATGTTTGGATTCCCAATCCGCAATTTCTTCATTTAGAGAGCCCTCAACGGCGGCGAGGCAGTGTGCTACCAAATCAGATTTTAATCTGAGTAAAACTGGCTGTGTTTCAGGATCACCAAAACGACAATTAAACTCGATCACATTAGGTGTTCCATCGTCTGAAATCATTAAACCTGCGTACAAAAATCCAGAATAATAATTTCCCTCTCTCCTCATTCCTTTCAGAGTTGGCTTTATTACTTCATCAATTATTCTTTCATAAATATCATTTGTTACTATTGGTGCAGGAGAGTAAGCACCCATTCCTCCTGTATTGGGTCCCTCATCACCGTCAAAAGCTCTCTTATGGTCCTGACTTGTTGCCATAGGTAAAAAGTCTTCACCATCTGCAATAAGAATAAAACTTGCTTCTTCTCCAGTGAGAAATTGTTCGATCACTATCGTATTTCCAGCATCACCAAATCGGTTTCGTGACAGCATATCTGTAATACTTATTTTTGCTTGTCGGTAGGTTTCAGCAATAATTACTCCTTTTCCAGCTGCTAAACCGTCAGCTTTTATTACAACTGGAAAATTTATGGTTTTTAAGTATTCTATCGCCAGAGTTTGGTCACTAAATGTTTTATATTCTGCCGTAGGGATGTTATTTCTTTTTAAGAATTCTTTTGTAAAAGTCTTAGATCCTTCGAGTTGAGCTGCATTTTTATTTGGTCCAAAAATTGGTAATTTTCTGGACTGAAAATAATCACAGATCCCGTCTACAAGGGGTTGCTCTGGGCCAACAATAGTTAAACCAATATTATTAGATTCAACGAATTCAGCAAGATCAGCGAAGCTTTGAGGGGAGATGCCCACATTCTCGATATTTTCTTCAAGCATTGTGCCTGCATTTCCTGGTGCAACATAAACTTTTTCAACTATAGGAGATTGTATACATTTCCAACTAAGAGCGTGTTCTCTACCTCCTGATCCTATGATAAGAATTTTCATGATTAAACTCCTCGCATCAAAGTATGCTACAAGATAATTGAAATATTTAACATGAGTATAATGCATCCTATCGTATCTCTTTTAAAAGAATCTGAAGAGACAGGGATAACGTAATTTTTTAGTCAATTAGGGGTAACGTATGGATAAGTCTAGAGTTTCAGTTTTATGGTTTAGGCAAGATCTGCGTATTGCAGATAACCCTGCTTTAATCGAAGCGTGTAAAGACAGTTCAATCGTGCCAATCTATATTCTTGATGATAAGTCTGCTGGCGACTGGAAATATGGTGCAGCTAGCCGGTGGTTTTTGTTCGAAGCGTTAACTGATCTCAATAAACTGCTTGATAATCAACTACTATTCTTTGAGGGTGATGCTTCTGAGGTCCTGATTGACATAGTTAAAGAGGTGGGTGCCGAATCAGTCTATTGGAATAGGTGTTATGAGCCTTGGGCTATTGAGCGAGACAGTCGAATAAAGAAGAGCTTAAAAGCCTTGAACATTAGTGTGCAAAGTTTCAATAGCTCTTTACTTTGGGAGCCTTGGGCTGTTTTGAAGAAGGATGGAACGCCCTATAAGGTTTTTACTCCTTTCTACAGGAAGGGATGTCTTGTTAGTTCTGCACCAAGAATGCCGCTTGAAATTCCTTCAAACATTAATTGCGTGGCGTTTGAGGGATCGAAAAGCCTTTCAGAATTGGGATTAAGACCAAAAAATAACTGGTATAAGAAATTTGAAAATATCTGGGATGTATCTAGCGATGGTGTGGCAGCAAAATTGAGAGGCTTTTTAGATGAGGGTCTGGACGTCTACAGAGAAGGCAGAAATTTCCCGAGTAAAAAATATGTTTCAGCATTGAGTCCTTATCTGAGATTTGGAATGATCTCACCAAATATGGTTTGGTATGCGGCAATTTCCGAAAAAACATCAAAATCAGAGGATCGAAATTTAGATACTTTTCTAAGTGAATTAGGGTGGAGGGAGTTCTCATATTACCTACTTTACCACTTTCCACAACTACCATCACAAAACTTGCAAAGTAAATTTGACGCTTTCCCTTGGCATAAGGATCCAGATGACATGCTTGAAATATGGGAAAAAGGTTTAACAGGATATCCGCTTGTTGATGCTGGAATGAGAGAGCTTTATCAAACCGGATACATGCATAACAGACTTCGTATGGTTGTTGGTTCATTTTTAGTAAAAAATCTTCTTATAGACTGGCGAGAAGGTGAAAAATGGTTTTGGGATTGTTTAGTTGATGCAGATTTGGCAAGCAATAGTGCCGGATGGCAATGGATAGCTGGTTGTGGTGCAGATGCAGCACCCTATTTCCGCATCTTTAATCCTATTACACAGAGTGAAAAGTTTGATTCAGAGGGAGCATATATTAGGAAGTATGTTCCGGAATTATCTAAATTGCCTTCAAAATATATTCATGCACCTTGGCAAGCTCCTGAGGAGATATTAAAAGATAATAATGTTGAGTTGGGAGTAACATACCCGCTGCCAATTGTAGACATAAAGGAATCTAGGCAGGCTGCTCTCGAGGCTTTCTCAAGGACCAAGCTGCAAGTCCAAGCATAGTTGAATCAATGTCGAAAATGACGCATTGATGTAAATACCATCTTGATCTTGTGGTCATTCACAGCTTCTATGATTTCGTTGTCTCTCATGGATCCGCCTGGTTGAATTATGCAGTTAATACCAAGTTTAACGGCGTTATCAATGCCATCGCGAAATGGGAAAAAGGCATCTGATGCCATTACTGCATTCTTTAAACTAAGCCCCGCATGGTCTGCCTTTATAGCGGCGATACGAGCACTGTTGACTCGACTCATTTGGCCCGCTCCGATACCAAGAGTTTGAAAATTTCTTGCATATACTATCGCATTTGACTTAACCATTTTTGCAACTTTCCATGTGAAGAGCATGTCCCTAATCTCATCAGTGCTTGGAGCAATCCGGGATACAGTTTTTAATTGGTCCATAGCGACCATTTCTTGATCTTGATCTTGGATCAAAAGACCTCCGGTAACTTTTTTAAGATCAAAAACGTCGTCATCTGATAGGGTTAGTTCTCCACACTCAAGAAGTCTTATATTTTTCTTGGTTGAAATTATTTCTCTCGCTTTTTTAGCTACACTTGGAGCTATTATGACTTCGACAAACTGTTGCTTAATAATTAATGTTGCAGTTTCCTGATCCAACTCCCTGTTTAACGCAATGATCCCACCAAAAGCCGATTCGGGATCAGTTTTAAAAGCACGTTTATAAGCATCAATTAAATTTTTGGCGGATGCCACACCGCAAGGATTTGCATGCTTTACAATGACGCAACTCGGAGTTGTAAATTGCTTTACACATTGCAACGCAGCATCTGCGTCTGCAATATTATTGAAAGATAAATCTTTGCCTTGCAGTTGTTTCGATGAGCCAATCGCTGCAGATAAATGTGATTGATCTATGTAAAAAGCTGAATCTTGATGTGGGTTTTCTCCATAACGCATGACTTGTTGTTTTTTAAATTGAAAATTAATTGTGTTTGGAAATTTAAAGCTTTCATTTCTAAAGTTTTTAGATCCGAAGTAGTTTGCAATCATGCCATCATATTTGGCAGTATGTTCAAATGCCTTTGTCATAAGGTGAAAGCGTTTTTCCAAGCTCAAACTTTTTTTATTGACCAAAAGATCTTTGTAAGTCGAGTCGTAATCCAAATGATCAACAATTACTGCAACATCAAGGTAATTTTTTGCAGCAGCGCGAATCATAGTTGGACCACCAATGTCGATATTTTCTATGGCATCACTCAGAAGGCAATCTGGATCTTCAACAGTCTCAGAAAATGGATATAAATTGACAATAACTAGATCTATGGCATTTATTGAATGCTTTTGCATCACTTCATCATCAATTCCGCGTCTACCTAAAATACCACCATGGATCTTTGGATGCAGTGTTTTCACTCGGCCATCCATTATCTCTGGGAAATCTGTATAACTTGACACTTCATTTACGCTAATATTATTTGACTCTAATAATTTATGAGTCCCGCCAGTTGATAAAATCTCGATTCCCAAGTTTGCCAATTTTGATGCAAAATCAACCACGCCAGTTTTGTCTGACACGCTTATAAGTGCACGTTTTATTTCTCTTTTTTTATTCATAACTGGACCTTTAAATGAGATCATATTGTTTTAATTTTTTTCTCAAAGTTCCTCGATTGAGTCCTAATATTTTTGCGGCTTTGCTTTGGTTGTTTTTTGATTGTTCCAACACAACAGTCAAGAGTGGAACTTCTACTTCTTTTAAAACAAGTTCGTATAAATTTATGGTTTCGTGACCACCTAAATCTTCAAAATACTGTTCAATAGAGTTTTTTACCATTTCTCTTAGAGACCGCTGTGTGTCGGTAATAGGAGTTCTTGGATCAAGTCCATATTCTTTATTAATGTTCTCATTGATTTTAATGAGTAAGTCTTTCTCTTTCTGTTTCATGCAGCTTTTTGACTAACCTCAACATTGGAAAGAAACTCTTTAATATGGGATGCCTGTTGGTGAATGGTGGTAAGTGAGTTGAAAAACTTAGAAAAAGTCTTTCCATCGATAAAATTTGAGAGATACCAGCTCATGTGTTTCCGCGCAAACTTTAACCCCATTGATTCACCATAGAAGTCATGTAGCTCATGTAGATGCTTAATAATTATATTCTGAAGATCAACTCTTGATGGAAAATAACTAACTGTATTATGAGTTAACTTCTCATTTATTTGACGGAAAATCCAAGGATTACCAAGTGCTGCTCTGCCAATCATTACAGCGCTAGCCCCCGTGTACTCCATAACGCTTTTGGCTTTACTCGGCGAGTCAATATCGCCATTTGCAATTACAGGTATTGAGACAGATTTCACAACTTCAGTTATTGTGTCATATTCAACTTCTCCAACGAACCGGCACGCTCTTGTTCTCCCATGGATAGATAATGCTGAGATACCTGCGTCCTCTGCTATCTTAGCTATTAATACTGCATTAATATTCGTTTTGTCCCATCCAGTCCGAATTTTTAAAGTTACTGGCGCTGTGGTTGATGCAACCACTGAATTTAAGATTTTTTCAACAAGATCGGGCTCTTTCAGTAGAGCTGATCCAGCTGCTTTTTTGCACACCTTTTTTGCGGGACATCCCATATTAATATCAATGATTTGAGCGCCTAATTGTTCATTATGTTTGGCTGCTGCTGCCATCATGTCTGGACAGAAGCCAGCAATTTGAACAGATCTTGGAAGACACTCTCTCCCAAATTTGATTCGATGCTGGGTTTTTGTTGAATTCCAAGTCTCTGGATTTGCTGCTGTCATTTCAGAAACCACCAGGCCAGCCCCCATATTTTTACATATTTTTCTAAATGGGAGATCTGTAATACCAGCCATGGGAGCGAGTATTGCGGGATTCTCGATTATGAAAGGGCCTATGTTAAACAATATATCGCTCAATCTCTTCTGAGTGAAAATGATACCTTTAGTTAGGCTGATTAAAAAGTGATCATTTTGAGTAAGAGCATATTCTTATAAATTTTTTACTAAATATTTGGTTTCTGGCTAAAAATTGCACTTTACAGCCTCAAGCAGGAGCCAGTCTCGCTTTTTTTGCTGGCCTTTAAATTTGAAATTTACACTGTAGGTGTTTTCAATAATACTCTTTTGGTCAGATAAGATTCCAGATAGACAAATGAAACCGTTATTTTTTATCAGAGAGTAAAAATGATCAGATAGCTCAATTAGTGGACCAGCTAAGATATTCGCTATTAGCAGATCAGATGAAATCGTATCTGAGACCTCATCATGATGCATGATACTCAGGATCGAACTCTCGATTTTGTTTCTTTCGGCGTTTTCTTTTGTTACCGTCAAGGCAGCTTGGTCATTATCAATTGCAATGACCTTTTTCGCGCCTAATTTTGCAGCAGCGATAGAAAGTATCCCTGAGCCACATCCATAATCAATTACTGTCTGATTTTTAATATTATGCTTGGATAGCCAATCAAGACAAAGATATGTAGTTGGATGAGATCCGGTGCCGAATGCCAAGCCAGGCTCGATGATAACCTCGGATAGGTGTGGTTTGGGAGATGTCCTCCAGCTCGGGCGAATTACTATTGAGTTGTTAAAAATTTGAGGATGTAAGTTCTCTTTCCATTTGTTTTCCCAGCTTTCATTAGAGACTTTATGAAAAGCATATATGCACTCAGATGGTAGTATATCTCTGATACCCTGATTAATAATAGTAATCTTTAAATTACTATTGAATAGTGCTTTTATAGTGCAACGTGACCAAAGCGGCTGTTCCTGGATTTTGTTTTCAAAGATGCGTTCATTGCACGAGTTTTCTATGGATACCGATAATGCTCCATGCTCAATAAAATATTCTTCAAGGGGATTAACTAAATGCGATGGAAGGTCGGAAACTTCTAGCTGAATATAATTCAATACTTTTAAGTTCTTGTGATTAAAACGTTATTTTTTCAGTTTTGCTTCTAAATAATGGATACTTACAGGCTTTTTAATAAACGTCTCATCTGTAATTAATTTTTCATGTAGCGCCAGATTTGTTTTTATTCCACCAATAACCATTTCATCCAGTGCGCTCTTCATTCTAATCATAGCTGCCTCGCGAGTGTTATCATGAACTATGAGCTTCGCAATGAGAGAGTCGTAATTAGGAGGTACTGTATAACCAGCGTATATATGGGTATCTATCCTAATGCCCGGGCCTCCAGGAGGATGATACGAGTCTATTTTACCGGGACTAGGAAGAAAAGTTTCTGAGTCTTCAGCGTTTATTCTACATTCAATAGAATGGCCCTGAATAGAGATATCTGACTGTTTTAGTGATAAGTTTTCTCCGCTCGCTATTTTGATTTGTTCTTTTATGATGTCAACGCCTGTGACCATTTCTGATACAGGATGTTCAACTTGTACACGAGTGTTCATTTCAATAAAGTAAAAATGACCGTCCTCGTATAAAAATTCAAAGGTTCCTGCTCCTTTGTAACTCATATCGATACATGCATCAACGCAGCTTTGTAGGATTTTAGATCGACTTTCTTCAGGTATATTTGAGGCGGGCGCCTCTTCAATAACTTTTTGATGGCGACGCTGAAGAGAGCAATCTCTGTCACCCAAATGGATTGCATTACCTTTCCCATCTGAAAGAACTTGAACTTCAACATGACGAGGATTCTGAAGAAATTTCTCCATGTATACAGTGTCGTCACCAAAGCTATTTTTTGCTTCTGTTTTTGTGATTTTAACCAAATCTATGAGTGATTCTTCATCTGTGACAACTTTCATTCCTCTTCCGCCACCGCCTGATGCCGCCTTTATTATCACAGGATATCCAATACGCTTTGCTGCATTCTTGATACTATTCTCATTATTATTTAAAGGACCATTTGATCCGGGCACCGTGGGCACTCCAGATTCCCTCATTGCATTAATTGCAGTTACTTTATTGCCCATGGTTGAAATATTTTTTATTGATGGACCAACAAATATGAATCCACTATTTTCTACTTGTTCTGCAAAGCTCTCGTTCTCTGCGAGAAATCCGTAACCAGGATGAACTGCATCAGCCCCCGAAACCTCCATTGCGCTGATGATTGCTGGAATATTTAGATAACTTTGTTGTGGCGAGTCAGGCCCTATGCAAATGGCCTGATCAGCTAATTTTACATGCTTGAGTTCTGAATCGACTTTAGAATGAATGGCGACGGTTTTAATATTCAACTCTTTACATGCTCTTAGAATTCGAAGCGCAATTTCCCCTCGGTTTGCTATAAGCACTTTGCTTAGCATTTATATTTCCCGGCCTTTAGGTGATCGAAAATAAGGGTTGGTCGAACTCTACAGGTTGACCATCTTCTACAAAAATCTCGCTGATTATCCCTGATTTATCAGCTTCAATCTGATTCATCATTTTCATTGCCTCGATAATGCAAAGAATGTCACCAGCCGATACTTTTTTGCCTTTGGACACGAATGATGGGGAGTCAGGAGCGGGCGAGGCATAGAACGTTCCAACCATCGGAGACTTAACTTGATGTCCGCTTGGTTTACTGTCGGTTGGTGTTGTGCTTGGTTGTGGCGAGGAGGGCTGCTGTTGTTCTGTTTTAGGGACATTATACTGCACAGGTTGCAACTCTTGTCTTTGGTTTAAGCTTCTCGTTATTCTGACTGAATCTTCGCCTTCGGTGACTTCAATCTCACTTAAGTTCGATTCTTCTAAAAGCTCGATTAATTTTTTTACTTTTCTTATATCCATTTACTTTCTCAAGATGTTCTCGACAGACTGAATTGCAAGCTCGTAGCTTTGTTTTCCAAAGCCACAGATTGTTCCTTTTGCTATATCAGAGAAATAAGAGTGTTTTCTGAAATTTTCTCTATTATGAACATTGCTCAAATGAACTTCTATGAAAGGTATGTCTACGCTTAACAGTGCATCTCTCAAGGAGATACTAGTATGTGTATAACCACCTGGATTTAGAATAATAATGTCAAAAGAGGATTCTATCGTTTCATGAACCATTTCAATGAGCTCATGTTCAGCATTACTTTGTTTGCAGACTACCTCATGACCCAAAGTTGTTGCAAGCAACGAAATTTCTTTGTTTATATCTTGTAATGTGCTGACCCCATATACTTCAGGTTCTCGAGTGCCTAAAAGATTGAGATTCGGTCCGTTTAAAATAAGTATTTTTGACATATTTTTTTATAAAAAATGCTTAATTTTAAAGACCATATATCATTTTAATGCACTTTACAAGAAAATAGCGGCTATTTAGAAGATTTTAGAATGTTTTTTAAAGAACTTATTAACAAAAATATATTTCATATTTTTCGATTAAGTAGTATAAAATTTTTTAAATATACCTTAAATTCTTAAAAAATCCTCTAAATACCTTAATTGTCTGCTTAAATCGATAAAATAAAGTATTGTATGAAACAGATCAGTATACTGCTCTGTCGATTGCTTTTAAGAGTATGCCTTCTAAGAGTATTTGTGGCAAAACTTCTGGGTCCCCCCCACTTTTTGGATACATGAGATATAGAGGTACACCGTTTCTGCGGTGCTTGTTTAATAGCTTCGTTAATACCGCATCTTGATTCGTCCAATCTCCTTTCAAATAGGTAATATTGTTTTTCTTTATTTGACTATAGAATTTCTCAGTAAATGCGACTTTCTCATTTGCTAAACAAGTAATGCACCAATCAGCAGTAATATTTACAAAGATTGGATTTCCTTGCGATCTTAAATCTTCAAGTCTTGCCTGGTCAAAACTCTCCCATAAAAGAGCATCTTGATCTTCAGTTTGATTCCAAAACGGTAAGATTATGGCTAGAACTAGCAAGGAAATTGGAGCAAGATTTTTAATAGAGCTATTTTTGTTTAAATGACGTCGGTCAAGTATCTTTTTACTCCAGACACTCATAGAGATCAAAATAAGACCAACTATCACGACAGACATTACTGTTATGTTTGTTTGTCTACCGATAACCCATAAAAGCCACACGACTGTGAAAAACATGGGGAACGCTAAAAATTGTTTAAATTCGTCCATCCACTTGCCAGGCTTAGGAAGGATATTCCTTATACTTGGCGACAATACTAGAAGCAAGAAAGGGAATGCCATACCAATTCCAAGGAAGACAAAAATTAATAGCGCTACTGCGTTTGACTGATATACCGCAAAGCCAAGAGCTGGCCCCATAAATGGCGCAGTACAGGGGCTGGCGATAGTTACAGCTAACACTCCTGTTAAGAATGAGGATTGGATACTCGAATTAGCTTCAGAGTTTTGGCCAAGTGACATGAGTTTTGTCCCGATTTCCACTATCCCCAAAAAAGATAAACCCAAAAAGAAAAATAAATAAGCTAGCAGAATTAAGAATTGAGATGATTGGAGCTGAAAGCCCCACCCAATAGATTCCCCTGCTGCCCTAAGCGATAGCATTAATGCTGCAATTATCAAAAAAGAAAATACAACGCCCAAAGTATAAATTAACGCATGTATTCTGGTATCCCTATTTGTTTTATGGTTTTGCGCAAAACTCAAGGCTTTGATCGATAGGACAGGGAAGACACAAGGCATCAAATTTAAGATTAATCCACCTAGAAATGCACCAACCAAGGCTGCAATCACTGAGATATTCTCTGAAGACTCAGAGCCTTCGATTCTATAGTCTGAATTTGTAAAGAAATCGGGGCGATTGCTGTATATTTGTGCTGTATTAGTTGTTTTATCGATGGATACCCAATTTTCTTGTGGCGGGTAACAAAGGCCCATATCAGCACAACCTTGAGATAAAAGCTTGACGTATATTTTGTTGTCAGTTGAATCAAATGACGCTTTTAGCATAGAAGACGTATAGAAGACTTCCATATCTTCTTCAAAGAACTCGTCGAATTTAAACTCGCCTTTCTGGAAGAATAAATTATTAATTTGAGTATTTGGATCTTCAGCGAAAACATTGATTTTCGATTTATATAGATAATAGCCAGGCTCAATGTCCCAATTGAAAGTGAGGTATTTTTCATCCACTGAAACAGAAAGCTTGTAAGCTTCATCATATGGAAGAAAATCCGGCGTACTTAAGTTATTCTTAAGACCCGAATTCTCGAAACTTTTCGATTCAAGAACAGATTGTGAAACTGATGCGCTACTAAGAACACTAAGCAGCAAAAAGGAAGTAAAAAATTTCAATGAAGACATGTTTTTATTTTTTTAGTAAATCATCCTTACGTGTTTGTGGGAATATTGTATTGATTTTTGTGTTGCTTGACCAAAAAGATTATCTTAGAAGCTTCTTGGTTAAGTTTTTAGAGGATTAAATGAGAAAGAGAAAATATTTGCTTTTCATAGGGCTGGTGGCAGTTTTAGTCTATTTTTTAACAGCTGAAGCTAAAGCTGAATCATTCAAAAAGACTCTTTCTTTCAGCAACATGCTTATTAAGTTGGGTCCACCGGGTCGTTACAACGCCGCAGCTTATTCAGATATTTATAATAATTTAGACATCGCATGCATTTTAGAAAGCGTTAAATCAAATGATGTAAAAAAAATAGAAATTCATTCAGCAAAAATGGAGTCTGGAATCATGACTATGAGACGCGAAAGTGAAGTCAGTTTACCGCCAAATTATTTAACTAAATTGGCTCCAATGGGAATGCATTTAATGTTGATTGGAGTCGACGAATCACTCTGGGAAAAAGAAAATGTCATTATTAATTTTGTTACGCGAGACTGCGGAAGTTTCAGTGTTGCTTTTCAAGTCGAAGGATAAGCTTTTGTGAAAAAACTTTTTGACATAATCAAGAGTCAAATATTATCGAAATTTAAATTTGAGACCAACGCCTCTTCTACTGAAAAATATATTCATGGGACAAGGCGAAAGTTTCCTATTACATACAAAATCTTAGTTCTGAGCGTTGTTCTTTGTTCGATACTGCTCGGAATGTACTGGAGTAATGAGCCGGATACATTTCAAGTGGTCAAGTTAAATTCAAGTGTAACTCCAACACGAGTCGGGTTTATTACCACCTCAACTGTCATTGAAATGGTAGAGATCCTCATAGAGAAACCAGGAGGGTTAATTAGTAATGATATTATGCCACCTGGTATCTGGCTTGATAATATAAAAAATTGGGAGTACGGAGTTTTAATTCAGATTCGCGATATTAGCAAGGCAATGAGAGAATCTTTTAGTAGATCTCAGTCTCAATCGATGGAAAATCCTGATCTCGCCCTCGCTGAACCACGTTTTAATGTGGATCATAGAAGCTGGTTTATTCCATGGCCTGAGAGAGAATATAAAGATGGTCAAAGTTACCTAAAAGATTATTTGGGTAACTTGCAAAACGACAAAGAATATACTGCACAATTTTTTGCTAGAGCAGATAATTTGTCGTCCTGGTTAGGATCGGTGGAGAAAAGATTGGGTAGTTTGTCTCAAAGACTTGCAGCAAGTGTTGGGCAGAGAAGAGTTAACACAGATTTATCAGGCGATATGAGTGCCCTGAATTCAATTGGTGCACCAACCGAATTATTTGTTAAAACAGATTGGTTAAAAATAGATGACGTATTCTATGAGGCTCGAGGAACATCCTGGGCACTTTTGCATCTGTTAAAAGCTGCGGAAGTTGATTTTGAAGAAGTGCTTATTAATAAAAATGCGACTGCAAGTTTGAAACAAATAATAAGAGAGTTAGAAATGACTCAACAAGTTGTTTTTTCACCGATAATTGTTAATGGGAGAGGATTTGGTTTATTGGCAAATCATTCGTTAATCATGGCATCTTATATCAGCCGAGCCCATTCAGCATTGTTTGATTTAAGAGATTTGCTGGCACGTGGATGAAGAATTTTTGTATTGAGTAACTCCGTCTGGTGAAGCTATAAAAATTATATCTGCGGCTCTTAATGAAAAAATACCATTTGTTACAATACCGGTGATGTGATTGAGTTGTTCCTCCATTTTTTTTGGAGACTTGACAGGGTAAAGACCTTCTACATCAATGATTAGATTGCCATTGTCAGTAATCACACCATGTCTCAAGATAGGGTTTCCTCCCATTTTTTTTATCTCTTTTGTCACGAAATTTAGAGAGGACGGAATGATTTCTATTGGCAATGGGAACGCACCTAATTCATTTACCCATTTTGAGTTATCAATAATACAAATAAACTTTTTGGAAACGGCCGCGACAATTTTCTCTTGAGTAAGGGCAGCTCCACCACCTTTTATAAGCTCTAGTTTTGAATTCGCTTCATCAGCACCATCTATATATAGATCTAAGAAATTGACATCATTGAGATCAGAAACGGTGATTCCATTTTTGTCTAACAATTGTTTTGTGGCCTCTGAACTTGCTACGGCCGATTGAAACTTATCTTTATGATTTGCAAGAAGGGTTATAAATTTATTGGTAGTAGAACCTGTACCAATACCTAATATTGAATCGGGATTAAGTTTTGGAAGAATATGATCAAGCGCTGCTTCAGCACAAACCTGTTTCAATTCATCTTGTTCCATATATTCGCTCTCTAGTTATAACCTCTATTATAAGAATAACACTTATTATAAGAAGAACATTTTAATATTAAATAAGAAGCAAAATGTGCAATTTACTAGCGATATGCTCAATATGAAATTACCATAGGAATCCCCATGGAGATTTCGAGTTCATGTTCAAAGAATATGTGAAAAAAATTAATTCTGCAGACTTATATGATTTGGTGTTAAAAACACCGGTTAATTTTGCATCCTCATTATCAAAGAGACTTAACAATACTATCTTTGTAAAAAGAGAAGATTTACAGCCTATATTTTCCTTTAAGTTAAGGGGTGCGTATAACAAGTTAAAAAATCTATCAAAAAAAGAGCTTGCAAAGGGCGTCATAGCTGCATCCGCTGGAAATCATGCTCAGGGAGTTGCATTAGCGGCACAAAAACTAAAGTCCAAGGCAGTCATAGTAATGCCTGTAACAACTCCTGAGATAAAAGTTGATGCAGTGAGATCTAAAGCTACAGTGATACTTCACGGTGACACATATGATGAGGCTTCAGATTTTGCACAGCATTTAGCTCAAGAGAGAGGCTACATTTATATTCATCCTTTTGATGATAAGGAAGTGATTATTGGTCAAGGGACAATAGGCTATGAGATACACAATCAGATCGATGAGCAAATTGATTACCTTTTTGTTCCTGTTGGAGGAGGTGGTCTTTGTGCGGGTGTCGCCGCATATGTAAAAAGCATCAGCCCCAGCACCAAGATAATCGCAGTTGAATCTGATGATGCAGCGTGTTTGCGTGAGGCAATGTTAAATGGAGAGCCCACCAAACTCAGCAGTGTAGGCCTTTTTGCGGATGGTACAGCTGTTGCACAAATTGGTACTAATACTTTTGAGGTTTTAAAAGAGCTAGTCGATGATATCGTGCTAGTTTCAACGGATGAAATATGTTCAGCGATTAAAGATATTTATAACGAATTCAGGGCTATAAGCGAACCATCAGGCGCGATGGGTTTGGCAGGCCTTAAAAAGTTCGCCATTCAAAATTCAATTTCTCAACATACTTTGGTAACCATTCAATGTGGCGCAAATATAGATTTCGATCGTTTTAGATATATTTCAGAGAGAACAGAAGTTGGTGAAAAAAGGGAAGCCATTTTGGCAGTTACTTTAGTCGAGGAAAAGGGAAGTTTTCAAAAATTCTGCGGTGTATTGGATGATCGAGTAATCACTGAATTTAATTATAGGCACAACGGCGAGCAGACTGCGCAAGTTTTTGTCGGTGTAAAAGTTGATTCTGATAATGATAGAGAAAAACTATTCCAAAAATTAACAGGATTAAATTATCCGGTCAAAGATTTAACAGATAGCGAAATGGCAAAGTCTCATGTTAGATATATGGTTGGAGGAAGATCGCCAACAATCTCAGCTGAACAAGTATTTCGAGTGGAATTTCCGGAAAAGCCAAATGCACTGCACAACTTTCTCATTCATTTAGGAGGAAAATTCGACATAACGATGTTTCATTATAGAAATCATGGTTCTGCTTTTGGTAAGGTGCTAGTTGGATTTCGATGTGGCACAGAAGATCGTGACTCGATTACGCAGATCTTCAAGCAATTAAACTACCCTTCAAAAAATGAAACGCAAAGCGAAGCATATAAATTCTTCTTGTAAGTGTTAAATTAAATCCGAAATCTTCCGAATTTGGATAGCCTCAAATCCCGAACCTGCTAGCGCATCCGAAATCACCACGACTGGATCATTTGGTTCAAAGTTTTTCCTCTCAAGCATTATTGTCGCCGCTCTTCTTAAAGTTAACTCGGGGTCCTCGCTAAACTCGATTTGATAGCTGAGTACATTTCTGTTTAACATAAGCTGACGCATTGTTGAGGCTTTGTCAGTGAAAGCGCAAATGATAGATATTTGAGGATGACAGTTGGTAACACGATTAGCCATGCGTCCTCTTCTTGTCGGAACAATAATCGCTTTTGCTGAGATAGATTCAGCGAGCGAGACCGCTGCTTTTGCTATCTCTTGCTTACTTTCGAAAATATTTAGTTGATCGGTAAAACGCAATCCTCTGCTGCTTTCAGTCGATCTTGCAATTTTATCTAATATTTCGACACACTTTACAGGAAATTTCCCTACAGTGGTTTCACCCGAAAGCATGATCGCATCAGCTTCTTCGTAAACTGCATTTGCTACATCTGTAACTTCAGCTCGAGTGGGAATGGGATTACTTATCATAGATTCAAGCATGTGGGTCGCCACTATCGATCTTTTCCCTAATTCTGCACATGTTCTAATAATCCTTCTTTGAACTCGAGGCAGAACTTCAAAAGGGATTTCGACGCCTAAATCGCCACGCGCCACCATAACTCCGTCCGAGGCTTTTATTATTTCTACCATGTTTGTAATGGCCTCTTGATCTTCTAATTTCGCTACTATTTTTATCCCATTCTGGTTCTCACCGAGAATTTTCTTTAAGCTACTGATATCTTCCGCTTCTCTCACAAAAGACAGAGCAATGAAATCTACCCCTCTTTTTACTCCGAAATCTATGTCACGTTTATCTTTCTCTGTTATGGCAGGGAGATTTACCCGAATCCCCGGAAGATTCACATGACGCTTGCTTTTAAGTAATCCACCATCGATTACTTTAACCTTCATAAGACGGTCCTGTTTTTCTAAGACTTGAAGATTTATTAGTCCATTATCGACAGTTATTGTGTCTCCAATGTTTGTATCCTCCATTAAATCTTCGTAATTGATTTGTATAGATGATTCCTCAACATTGTCTAAGCCTCTAACAACAATACTAATGATATCGTCCGTTTTTAAATGGAGATCATTTGCAATATCACCAGTTCTTATCTCTGGTCCTTGAGTGTCGAGCAGAATTCCTATTGGATGATCAAGTTTTTTATTAAGGATTTTTATTGATTCTATAACTTTGTCATGTGATTGGTGACTTCCGTGCGACATGTTTAAACGAGCAATATTCATTCCTGCTCTCGCGAGTTTCTCCAGCATTTTTGGGCTTTCTGTTTTTGGTCCTATCGTGCAAATTATTTTTGTTTTGCGCATATAATTTCGTTCTCAGTAGCGATGAAATTTAGAGGTATATCCCAGGGTCTGTTTGGAATGTTCGCAACCTCTTGGATACTGTATGCTAAACCAATCAATAAAGGTTTAATTTTTTTCCTTTCCGAAAGAAATTGAAAGGTTCGATCATAGAATCCTCCACCCATTCCAATTCTATTTCCAGTTCTATCGAAACCCACAAGCGGCATAAGGACAACATCTAAAAAATTAGCATCAATTAAAGTTGGATTTTCTGGCTCACGAATACCATATTTATTTTTTTTGAATTGCATTTTATGCTCATATTTACTGAACAATAATAACTTACTGTCATCATTGTTTATTACCGGAACATAAAAAGATTTTTTTTTGGCAGAGTAATTTTTTACGATGCATTCAGGATCTGCCTCTCCGTCGTTTTGCAAATAAATACCAATGGCAGCGCTAGTCGACAATAAGTTACTTTGTAGTAAATTTTTAGAAATTTTTAAGGATGCTCTTGCTCTCTCTTGAGATGATAAATTTTTTCGACGATTTCTTAAGTTTTGTCGCGTTAATTTAATATTCACTTGCTGTCTCAGTTATTTGAACCCGGAAATGTCGCTGCCAAAGTGGCCTTGAACCGAAAAGTTCAAGGTGGCGACTCCAGCAACACATCAGGCGTTCCGTCGCACGGAATTGCACAACAGTGTTGTCTTAGAGAAGCCTTTTTATATGTATCGGCTCAGGGACTTCTTGGCTGGCGGACATTCCAGGCCTAAAAATTATAACAGGACAAAGCTCAGAATTGTCAAGAATCTATTTAAGAATGCAGATCTGATAATGCTTTCGTTATTTTAGAATCTAGCGAATTGAATATCTTCGATGCGCCAACATCCTGTTTTTTAGAATCTTGTCCACTGATAACGTCATGCGCTAAATTTAGCGCTGTCATTACTGCAATTCTTTCCAACCCGATAATCGATGATCCCTTTCGTATCTCCTCCATCTTTTTATTAACAAGTGATGCTGAGTTCTGCAGTGCTTCTTGTTCCTCTGGAGCACAATTCACTTGATATTCTTTCTCAAGGATTTGAATTTTTAAGGATACGGAACTCACTAGTTGCTGGCGCTTAAAGTTTGTAATCGTGAGATCATATTTTCAACTTTTCTCTTTGTAATATCATTGCACTTAGCCAATTGGTTCTTTTCGCTGATAAGCTCATTTTCTCTTTTTTTAAGAGCCATATTATCTCGTTTAAGCTGTTGGCAGGTTAATATTAGTTGATCGACTTTTGACTCGAAGGTTTCTGAATCTGACATTTTGACTTTATCTCTTTCACTGGATTATAACTATATTCATTGTGGCTAGATTGGTCAATTAGAAGTTTAGACAGTGAGGTGATGCTTATGCCTGATCACAATGATAAAGTATAATAACCGATACTTTGGAGATAATATGACTTTTGAAATGCTTGAAGATTTGTTTCACTCACTTGAAATAAATTTGAATCCTTCAGCTCTTCATGGGTTTTTATGTGGGAGACTTTCCTGGAATGCTAAAGATATTGAAACATTGGTTCAAAAATCTGCAGAGTTTTTTGCCATCTCTGATGAAAAAATCGACTTTGCTGATTCAACTTTAAGAGATTTCTATAATGATACGCTTGTAGATCTGGAGGATTCAGAATTCTTATTTCAACCTCTTCTACCCGATGATGATATGCCTATTAATATTCGTTTAGGATCACTTGCTCATTGGTGTAGCAACTTCGTCTCTGGTTTTGCGGATGGCGTCTCGGGACAGATAAATATTTCGGAGGACGGCAAAGAGGCGTTGTCAGATTTGTCATTTATTGGCCAAGTATCTGATAGCGCAGATGAGAAAGAAGAAAATGAGCGAGAGTACTCGGATGTTTTGGAGCACGTTAGGTTGGCTGTGCAAGTGATTTTCTCTGATATAAATACGATTGATAATGATTTTTTAGATAATTCATTTGATGAGTAGGGTGGTTACTTAAAAGAGTTGAGGCGAAAGTTTTTATGATAGATGAGAAAGAATATATAAAGCGAAGAAAGGATTTGATGTCAATGATGCATAGAAATAGCATTGCTGTCATATCTGCAGCATCTGAGAAAGTCAGGTCGAAGGATACTTTTTACCCATACAAGCAAAACGTGAATTTAACATATTTATCAGGTTTTCAAGAGCCTGAGTCAGTATTAGTCCTGATTCCAGGAAGAGAGGAGGGTCAGGTTATACTTTTTTGTAGAGAGAGAGACCCTTTAAGGGAGGTTTGGGATGGATTTCGTGTTGGGCCTGCTGCGGCAATTAAAAAATATGACTTGGATGATGCATTCCCAATCTCAGATATTGATGACATCTTGCCCAATCTAATAGAAGGGAAAGATCGACTTTATTATGCTATCGGCAAAGATCCTGATTTTGACAAACGGATTTTGGATTGGGTAAATCATGTTAAATCACAAAGGGGGAACGGGGCTCTGCCGCCAGGCGAATTCATGGACTTAGATCATTTTATGAATGAAATGCGGCTAATTAAAAATGCTGCCGAGACAGGGGTGATAAAGAAAGCAGCACAAATCTCAGTTGAAGCTCACAAACGAGCAATGACTTTCTGTCAACCTGGTATTTATGAATATGAACTACAAGCTGAGATAGAGCATCAATTTAGTAAATCAGGAGCCAGTGGTCCCGCATATACATCTATAGTGGGAGGAGGAAAAAATGCATGCGTACTTCATTACATTGAGAACAAAGATATATTGAAAGATGGGGATCTTGTTTTAATAGATGCAGGATGTGAATATGAAAATTATGCAGCCGATATTACAAGAACCTTTCCTGTTAACGGAAAATTTAGCACACAACAAGCAGCGATTTACGACATAGTCTTGGAAGCGCTCGAGCAAGCAATTGAGGTCACTCAATCTGGTGCTCCTTATAACGTTACCAATGAAACTACAATTAAGGTAATTACTGAAGGTTTAGTTAATTTAGGGTTACTGCAAGGTGAAGTTACTGACCTAATTACATCTGAGGCTCATCGAGAGTTTTACATGCATGGAGCAGGCCATTGGTTGGGAATGGACGTCCATGATGTTGGAGATTATAAAATTGATGGCGAATGGCGGGTTTATGAGCCAGGCATGGTCGTTACAATCGAGCCTGGTATCTACATCTCTGAACACAATATGCGAGTTGAAGAGAAATGGAGAGGAATAGGGGTAAGAATTGAGGATGACATCATGATCACAAAGACTGGCAATAAAAATCTAACGTCGGGTGTTCCAAAAAGTCGAAAAGCTATTGAAGAACTGATGATTAAAATATAAATAATTCCCATCACTAAGCTTGCTATGAAGGATAAATCACGAGATTACGATATTATAATTATTGGTGCTGGGCTTGTGGGTTTGAGCGCGTCCCTCTTAATGAGTCGAAAAATTGAAAATATTTTGGTCTTAGATAATAAGCAGGAGGATAGTTTTCATTCTTTGCCTGAAAGTGAAGATCCATATCAAGGTGTTAAGTCAATCGCTCTTTCACTATCCAGTACAAAAATTTTTGAAGCTCTTGGTATTTGGAAAGATATAAAAAAAGACGCCGCTATCATTGAAAAGGTTCACGTCAGCAGCAAAGGAGACGTTGGATCAGTGGTTTTGTCAGCTTCTGAGATAGGCGAAGAAGTCTTAGGATATAATGTGGCAAACACAATTTTATACAGTAGCCTCTATAGAAAGGTCAAAAGCGCCAAAATTGATTTTCAATATGATTCAAATTTAGAAGGGATCTCGTGTAAAAAAGATCATGTAGAGATTTGCTTCAGAGTCAATAACAAAGTTGAGAAGAAAAATTTATCGGCTGATTTGCTAATAGTAACAGATGGTTTGAATTCAAAATCCTCGGGTTTATTGGGGATAGATTCTGAGGATCACTCGCCACTCCAAGAGGCGATCTTCACTAATATTTTCCTTAGTAAGCCTACTTTAAATACCGCTTATCAAAGATTTTCAAAAGATGGTCATATGGCGCTTCTGCCAATTCCGGTTTTAAATAATGACCATAGAAGTGAGTTTATTTGGGTACTCCCAAAAAATTTGTCAGATGAATACAGTAAGCTTTCTGACAAAGAGTTTTTGAGAGTTTCGCAACAATTTTTCGGTTCTCGAGCAGGTAATTTTAAAAAGTTAGATAAGCGGTTAAGATTTCCAATTTACAGACAGCAAGCGACTGAGCAAATTAGACATAATATTGTGATTATGGGGAATTCCGCTCACAGTATTTATCCAATCGCAGCTCAGGGATTTAATTTATCTTTGCGTGACGCACAAAAACTATCATCAGTTATCATAAATTCGAGAGAATGCGGAAAGTCTATTGGCAGTTTTGAGGTTCTTCAAGATTATCTGAGCGAGCAGGCTTTTGACCAGAGCTTGACTGCTGGTTTTGGAGATAATTTGAAGTCAGCTTTTGCAAAAGATAATCCTCTAGCGCGATTTGTTCGCTCTGTAAGTCTTTTAGGTTTCGATTCTATCCCGAGTGTTCGAAAAGCTGTCATAAATCTTGGGGTTGGTATTCGCGGTAATAATAAGCCGGGTTGATCACTGCTAGTTGGTCAGCATTACTATTTTGTAAGACTTGTTCTTATCTAAAACTTTTATTTTCTGGAAATATGAGCTCGCGATTCTTTCGATTGGAATAAAGTTATTGACCACAAAGAGAGCCGCTCCATTTCTTTTAAGGAGCGTGCTACTAGATTCGAGGAATCGTATTAAAATTTTCTTCGAAGTTGAAAATCCCTCATGAAAGGGCGGGTTTGCCCAAATTGCGTCAAATTTTCTTGACAACGAATCCCCTGCATTTGATGCGATCACGTGATGGTCAAGTTGAGTTGCAGTCAAATTTTTTTCGGCAGCAATAAGTGCGCCTGCATTGTTATCAGTGGCTGTGACATGTATAAAATTGAATTGTCTTGCATGACACGCAAGAAATCCATATCCACATCCAAAATCTAGCAAGCTCTTTGGTTGTTGTTCAAAATGTGACAGAAAAGCTGGAACAGACTGTATTAGTAGTTCACTCCCTTTATCAATTTTATCCCAACCAAAAATACCTGGCTTACTCATCAACTCTACTTCTAAGACTTTTGTAACTGGGACTAAATCAAAATAGCTACTAACAGATGGACTTAAATGATTACTTTTTGAAAGCTCAATCTCGCCAGTATAAATAGATTCGTTTTTTTTGAAATCTAATTGACCCTTTAAAATCTGGGAAGCTTTTAGGGATAAATTTTTGATCCCTTCATTTTTTTGGCCAACTAAAAACAACTTACCCATATCGTTTAACAGTCTCATTGATTCCTGAATTATATGCAGATTAACTAGTTTTTCTTTCGAGATACGAAAAAAGATATTTTCGAATGAGCTGGTCTCTAGTGATCTAAAATCAAAATCACTAAAGTTACAATGCAGATTTTCCTTTAAAGCTTTTTGATAAATATCATATCGGTTAGAGATTATTAAAGACCCCTCTGATCTGCTGTTTGTAAGTAAACTCCAATCGAATAGAGTCCAGTTTTCATCGGCAATTAAAAGATAGTTACCTTTGCAAGTTCTTATTTTTTGATTGATTTCATGAAGAGGTTTATTTTGGTTTACCATCAAGACTTACCGGCTAATGAAGCGCTTACCGTGTTATTAACGGTACTGGCTATTTCCCGGTTTTTGTATTATTTGCGCCGCTTCTTTAGCAAAATATGTCAAAATTGCATCGGCCCCAGCTCGTTTGAAAGCAGTGAGTGATTCCATAATGACAGCGTCTTTCTCAAAGATTTTTTGTTCGATTGCAAGACAATGCATTGAATATTCGCCGCTTACTTGATAAGCGAAAGTTGGCACTCTGAACGTTTCTTTTACTTTACTAATTATATCCAGATAGGGCATGCCTGGCTTTATCAATAAAATATCAGCGCCTTCCTTTAGATCAAGTGCACATTCATGAAGCGCTTCATCAGAATTATGGAAATCCATTTGATAGGATGATTTATCAATGTCTGCTGAATTTTGGCTCGTTCCAATAGCACTTCTGAACGGGCCGTAATAATTTGACGCAAATTTTGCTGAGTAGGCCATTATGCCAGTATTTTTGAACTGATTTTTTTCAAAAGCTTCACGTAAGTTTAGAATTCTTCCGTCCATCATATCCGAGGGCCCGACAATGTCTGCCCCTGCCTCAGCATGGGATAATGCTTGTTTAGTTAGAATCTTATTGGTTTCGTCATTATCGATAAAGCCGTTTTGATCGAGGACTCCATCATGTCCATGAACTGTATAGGGATCTAAGGCAACATCAGTTATCAGCATAAGATCTGGGACATACTTTTTTACCAATTTTATGGTCTGCTGAATGAGACCTTTTGGATTGTGTGCTTCTTCACATAAAAGACTTTTTTTACTTTTCTCTATTGCTGGGAAAATAGCTAAAGCAGGAATGCCCAGGCTAGAGAGAATTCTAGCTTCCTCGAGTATAAGGTCAGGTGATAATCTTTTTATCCCTGGCATCGTGTCTACTGGTTCGCTTTTTTTATTTCCCTCCATAACGAACAGTGGCTGAATTAGACTGGAGGTCGATAGATTATTTTCCTGAACTAAGCCTCTTAACGAGGCTGATTTCCTGTTTCTTCTCATCCTCGTCTTTGGGAACAGACTTCGATTGTATGTTGTATTACTCATTAATCTTATTTCCCTTATGGAAGGGCCATTATAAACTAATTTTCTGTTTATCCGATATGTCGCTACTAAAGCGTTGCGAAAACCTCGTCGGCGGCCTCAATCGTGTAGTTTATGTCTTCGAGAGTGTGTGCGGACGAAAGGAATCCAGCTTCAAAAGATGCTGGGGCAAAATAAATGCCTTTAGTTAGCATCCCATGATAAAACTTTTTGAACCTTTCAGTGTTGCACGCAATTACTTGGTCATAAGATGTGACTTTATCGTCCTTTGAGAAAAAGAAGCCCCACATCGTTCCCGCAGAGTTAGTTGTAAGATCGATATTATGCTTTTTAGCCGAGACCTCTAATCCCTTGCATAGCATTTCTGTTATTTTGATGACTGGATCCAAAAAAGCATCATTACCGATCAAGTTTATAGTAGCAAGACCGCACGCCATCGCCACTGGATTACCCGAGAGAGTACCTGCTTGGTAGACTGAACCTTGAGGAGAAACGAGTTCCATAATATCCTTTTTGCCTCCAAATGCTCCCACTGGCAGACCGCCACCAATTACTTTTCCAAGGCAAATGAGATCTGGATCGACTTTATAGTGAGCCATTGCACCACGGGGACTGACCCTAAATCCGGTCATTACTTCATCTGCTATTAAAAGTGCCTTGTTATCAGTGCAACATTTCCTTAATGTTTCCAAGAATCCAGGTATTGGTGGTACACAATTCATATTTCCAACCACAGGCTCAACTATAATCGCGGCAATCTCTGATCCAATATTTTCAAAAAGCTCATTGACCATTTGGATATTATTATAGGGTAGTGTAATGGTGTGCTCTGCAAGACATTTTGGCACTCCCGGAGAGCTTGGTTCTCCCATTGTTAATGCTCCAGATCCAGCTTTCACAAGTAATGAATCTGAGTGACCGTGATAACACCCTTCAAATTTAACAATCTTATCCCTATCGGTATATGCTCGAGCGAGTCGAATTGCACTCATAGTTGCCTCTGTTCCAGAGTTAACCATTCTTATCATTTCCATACCCGGGACAAGGGAGCATAATTTTTCTGCTAACTGGAGCTCTAGCTCAGTCGGTGCTCCAAATGTCAATGCTTTATCAATCTGCTCTTTTATTGCATTGGTAACGATTTTGTTTCCATGGCCCAGCAACATAGGTCCCCATGACATGATGTAATCGATATATCTGTTACCGTCAGCATCAAAAAGATAAGCACCCTTTGCTTTTTCGAAGAAAACGGGAGTGCCCCCAACTGCCTTAAAAGCTCTAACAGGTGAATTAACGCCACCAGGAATGTATTTCTTAGCAGAGTCAAACAACTTTTTCGACATATTTTCTCTTCGTTTCACGTTAATTTTCATTTGCTTATTCTCGTATTCAAATCTTTGTTGAGTGAAAAATCAGAACGGTTTTACGATTGCCAAAATTATTATCATTATGAGAAATACGACTGGAATCTCATTGAAAACTCTAAAGAATTTATCGGTTTTTCGCTTATTGTCATCAGCCAATTTTTTCATATAACTCAAGCAGATATGATGATAACCAATTAAGAGCAAGACTAGTCCTATTTTCACCACAAACCAAACCTGCTGCAGATAGAAACTTGGAGCTAACAAAAATAACCAGATACCAAACCCGATCGTGCCGAACATAGCAGGATTTGCAATCAAGAAATATAATTTACGCTCCATTAAAACAAATCGGTCAATACTTATTCTGTCATCAGACATCGCATGATAGACAAATAGTCTAGGCAAATAAAAAAGAGCGGCAAACCAACAGACAATTGAAATTAAGTGCAGCGCCACCAACCAAAGATACATAACTACAAGCTCACTAGATTTACACTCATATGTTTTAACACATCAGCTTTTCTTTTAATATTTACATTCAATGGGTAAGTATACGACAGCAAACCTGTTTTTTATTAAACTTTTGCAAATAGCGGTGGTTAAGCGCAAGGCTGCTTTGGGTTACCGGTTAGTTATCATTTAATTGAAACTCAACTCTTTGCTTTTTTGTATTTTTGTCGATAGGGAAATTGATTTAATAGAAAAGTAACTCGTTTTTATTTAAGTTTTGAATTTCATGATATCTAATAGTTATGATGGAGCTTCAATTAAAACTATGCGGCCGAATATAAATATTACCCTTGTTTAGGTTTTAAAAGTTATGGTTTCAAAAATAAACATTGAAAAACGCTCTGTCGTGGTTACAAGGAGTAATCTAAGGACAACCATTATTTTAATGAGTCTAACGATGCTCGTTTTGGCAGCATTTTTTTTGGGTGACTGGAGAAAGGCTGCTGAATTCGAGCGAGTTAGCGCAGAAAACTTAAATTTAAGCGAGAGCCTATTAGAGGCGAAAAATTCTCTAGAGGCGCTTAAAGAAGAGATTGATATTTTAAAAATGAATAATCAAGTCGATAGCTTGGCACTAGAGGATTCTAGACAAGACATCTTAGAACTTGAGCAGCGAATTTCTGAAAACGTATTTCAATTGGAGTTATACAAAGATTTTCTGTCAGATGATTTGGAGGCTAATCAAAAACTCTCAGTTGTAAAATTTGCTAAAAGTAGAGTCAGTAATAAAAATTGGTCATATTCTTGGGTCATCGTGCAAAGAGCGAGGGAACCTCGAGTATCGTCTGTTTTGATTAGAGCGTTTGTAGAAGGTAAGACGGATGTTAATAGTGCTGATGGTCTAAAAGAGTTCCCTCTAAATCAGCTAGATGAGTATCTTCCAAGATTTCCGATACAAACTAGGATCAAATATTTTTCTATAAACCGAGGCGTTTTGAGTCTTCCCGAGGGATTCGAGCCAATTAAAATAAAATTTGTGTTAAGCTATGAGTCAAGTCCGAAACAGATATATGAATCAACTTTTGATTGGAGAGGTGATCTTTAAAACATGTTTAAAAAAAGTGATAAAAAATCTCAAAAAAGTGGTAAAAAGTTTGGCGTTACATTGATTTCCGAGGATAGTTCTTTTAGAGGAGACATTCACTTTCAAGGATGTCTTGAAGTTCAGGGGAGCTTGAAAGGTCAGGTTGTCTCAGAGGAGCCGACTGGTCAAGTTAGAGTTTTGAGTGGGGGTAGTGTTTCAGGACAAATTTCGGTTCCAAATGTAGTCATCAACGGCGCGGTAAAGGGTGATATCTTTGCCACGAAAAGTATTAAGTTGGAGCCTAGTGCCCTGGTGGAGGGGAATATTTATTACAATGATATTGAAATTGAAAAAGGTGCTACTGTATCAGGCAGTTTAGTGAGAGAAGTTCCTCAAAGTAATATTAGTTCAATTTCAAAATCAGATAAAATGGTTGGAGATGGTTTGTCAAAACCTCTGAATAAGAAAAGTTGAGCTACTTCACATTGGTTCAATCTTTAGAATATTTTTTGAGTAAATTATGTCAGTAGTCGAATCATATATCCCATCTATTTTGACCTTAACAGACAGTGCCATTGAAAAGGTACGAAGTCTAAAAATTGAGGAGCAAAATGATAAGCTTAAACTCCGAGTTTATGTTACAGGAGGAGGATGCTCAGGTTTCCAGTATGGTTTTTCATTTGACGAAAAATCTGCGGCTGAAGACGATACCCCTGTGGAAAAGTTAGATGTAACAGTACTAGTGGATGCGCTTAGTATACAGTATTTAGCCGGATCGACAGTTGACTATCGAGTTGATTTAATGGGATCAAGATTTACAATTACTAATCCCAATGCCGTTACGACCTGCGGCTGTGGCGCCTCATTCTCATTGTGAGGACCCATTTTAAGGGCAATATACAGCGCCAAGAACAGCTTTTCTTTTTGCCCCTGTTACCGAGGGCAGATTCGTAGTTTCTCGATGTATTCTTTTTTTAGCCATCCAAGCAAAAGTCAATGCCTCCACCCATTGTGGATCTATCCCCAAAAAAGAAGTTGATTTTGGTTCGGGCTGGTTGAAATCCCTTAGATTTTTTAAAAGTCGTTCCATCAAGTAAGTATTTTTACATCCACCGCCACACACAAAAACTTCGTCAATAGGTTGTGCCTTAGATATGGATTTTGCAATTGTAATTGCAGTTAACTCTGTCAAAGTCGCTTGAACATCTTCAGGTTTGACGCGAAAGTCTAATAAGGTTTGTTTTAAAAAATTCAAGCAGAACTCCTCAGGCCCAGTGCTTTTTGGTGGTTGTTTCTCAAAATATTTATTTGTAAGCAGCAAAGAGAGAAAATCCTCATTTATCTCTCCAGTTGATGCCCATATACCTTTATCATCATATTCTAAGTTGAAATGTTGTTTGTACCATCCGTCAAGAAGTGTATTGCCGGGACCGATATCATAACCAGAAACAGAATCGTTAGATGGCAGTAAAGTGATGTTTGCAATGCCACCAATATTTACTATCGCTCTGTTCACTTGACTGGATCCAAAGTAAGTATAATGAAAAGAAGGTACTAAAGGAGCGCCATGACCTCCTAGGGCTATATCAGCTCTTCTGAAGTCGGACACTACTTTGCACCCTGTTTCTATGGCAATGATAGACGCATTTCCTATTTGCATGCTGAAACCGTCCATAAAGTCATTTGGACGATGTTTTATTGTCTGCCCATGTGATCCGATGGCTTTTACTTGGTCAGATTCTAGGCCGAGTGATTTCAACAACTCTTTGGTAGTTTTTGCAAATAGTAGCCCGAGTTTATTATCTAAAGTCGCCAGCTCATCTATTTCTATTGGATCAGAATTGGACAGAGACTTGATCTTTACTTTTACATCATTAGGTAGCCTATCCGATTTTGTTCCCAACAATTCGATTTTTTTGTCAGTAAATGCTGCAGCTACTGCATCCACTGCATCAGCGCTAGTCCCTGACATCAGTCCAATATAAATCTCTTTCACCGATTCACCTGACAGCTATTTAGAAAATACATTATTTGATTTTTTTTTGTTTAAATCTAGTTTTCTCATCACAGTCTTCGCAGTTGACTTAAAAGCAGGAATCTCAGTTTCTGAAATAGGGTCGGCCTTGGGAAGATTAACGGTTCTAGGATTCCTGTGAATGCCATTCACTAGAAATTCATAGTGTAAATGAGGCCCAGTTGAATAGCCAGTTGATCCTACAGTGCCAATTTTTTGTCGTTGTTTCACTTTCTGATTTCTTCTTACAAAGATTTCATTTAAATGCAAATATTTTGTCTGATAAGTACTTCCATGTTCGATTAGCACATAGTTACCATTAAATTTATTAAACCCAGCTTCCATAACCCTCCCATCTCCAGAGGCATAGACTGCAGTCCCAGTTGGTGCTGCATAATCTACGCCTCTGTGTGCCTTTATTTTTTTATGTATCGGATGCTTTCTTTGAAGATTAAAACCGGAACTTATTCTAAATAGATCTAGAGGAGCCCTTACAAAAGCTTTCTTCATATTGACTCCCTCTGGAGAATAGTAACCGACTGACTTATCACTTTTTTCATACCTAATAGCAATTATTTCATCTCCACGAAGGTTAAAGGTTGCAGCAACTACGTTGCCATTGGAAAGTTTTTCGCCATCTATATATTTTTCTTCGAACAGTATTGAAAAGCTATCACCGGATCTTATGTCATAAACAAAGTCGATATCCCAGCTAAAAATTTCAACTAATTCCATAATGATTTTGTCAGGAATGTGTGAATCTTTTGCTGAGAGGTAAAAAGAACTTTTTATTTGCCCCTCTCTGTAGCTAAAGAATTTATCTGGTGTTCTTGTTTTATGAGAAACTAAAAAGGATTCATTTTTACGTTTGAAGATGTATTTCTCTGATTTTGAAATGATGTAGTGAAACTCTTGTAAAGAATTGCTTGATATACCGAATAATAAACTCTCTCCCGGCAAGACTTGATTCAGATTAGCATCTTTTGTGGCGGACATAATATAGACAAGATCAGCGCTACTAATATCAATGCGATCAAAAACGGTAGAAAGATTATCGCCCTCTTTTATTTGTTCTGAAAACCAAGTGAGCTCATCTGGGAACAACTCTTCAGAGGGATTTTTCTTGAGTTGGATATGAATTGCATTATGTTTCAGGGCATTGCGAAAATTTATCGATTCTGAAACATCAAGTGTGACCCAAATTATTAAGATGCAAATTGCAATAAGTAAAGCATGTGGAATTGGAATCTCTTTAATTATTGAAATACTTTGAGCCAATACTTGAGTTAAATTTTTTGTCATTCGCCAAATTCTTTTAAATTTTAATTTTTTTTGGAGTAAACTATTCTCTCAAGCTAAGAAAAACGCATTGGCCTTTGAAACCCATCTTGTGGTTTAGTATAAGTGAGCTCTTTGATGTGGCAAAGTGTGGTGTTTAAATTAATTATTGTTTTTAGTGGATAGCTATGGTCGATGGTGAACAACTGCTCTGCAGTCTAGAAGAGAGAGGGCTACTTTATCAAAAATCAGGCGATGACCTGGCTGATCATTTAGATAAACCGAGAACTGTATATTGTGGATTTGATCCTACGGCTGACAGTCTTCACATTGGTCATCTAATACCTTTGCTAATGTTAAAGAGGTTTCAAGAGGCAGGTCACAGGCCTATTGCTTTAGTTGGAGGTGCTACTGGGATGATAGGTGACCCAAGTTTTAAAGCGAATGAAAGGCAATTAAATTCTGAAGAAATCGTGAACGAATGGGCTATTCGACTAGAATCACAAATTAAAGATTTAATTAATCAAGATTCAGAAAATGAAGTTACTATTGAAAATAATTCAAACTGGCTTGCAGACTTAAAGGTATTAGACTTTCTTCGTGATGTTGGTAAGCATTTTTCCATCAACAATCTCATATCAAAAGAGTCAGTCAAGCAAAGGATTGATCGAGATGGAGAAGGTATTTCATTCACAGAATTTGCATATTCATTAGTGCAAGCGATGGATTTTGCTGAGTTAAATAGAAGGATGGATTGTTCTGTTCAAGTTGGAGGCAGTGATCAGTGGGGCAATATCGTCAGCGGCATTGACCTAAACAGAAGACAAAATAAATCTCAATGTTACGGATTAACTGTGCCTTTAATCACTAAGGCGGATGGAACTAAATTTGGGAAAACTGAGTCAGGAACTATTTGGCTGAATGCCAAAAAAACATCGCCTTATACGTTTTATCAATTCTGGTTAGGAGTAGCAGACGAGGACGTATATCGATTTCTCAGATTCTTTACGTTTTTATCAGTCTCTGCAATAAGTTCAATTAAAGAAAAAGATGAATTGAAAAATGCTAAACCAGTTGCGCAATCAATTTTGGCTAGCGAAGTTACCCGCTTTGTTCATGGTCAAGATCAGTTAGATGCTGCAAAAAGAATTACTGATGCACTTTTCACTGATAAATCGGAAGTACTTCAAAAAGAAGATTTTGAACAACTTGCTTTGGATGGACTGACTCACATTACTTTGCAGGATATAGATATTTCAGAAGTAACACTTTCAAGGATTTTGGTTGATTCGGGTCTTGCTAAAAGTGGAAAGGAGGTCAAAGACGCTCTACTGCGAGGATCTATTCTAATTAATGGTGAATTAGTATCACCCGAAGATAGTTTCAATTTGGGAAAACTATTGTCAGTTGAGAGCTCTGCATATGGAAATTATTTTCTTGTTAAATTTGGAAAGAAGAAGTATCTCTTATTAAGTTTTTCATAAAAAACAAGATCACCTAAAATTTATCCCAAATAAAGTAACTAAAGTCATTTAAATTGTTGACAACTGTTCACCTGAAGATAGAATAGCCATCCGGCTCATTGAAGCCGATGACTCTTTAAAAATAAATCAAGCAATTTGTGTGGGCACTTGTTACAAAGTACTTTAAATATTGTAAACAAGTGACTCATTAATTCATTTATGAATGTGAAACGTTTAGTTTACGAGACCGAGATTTGAATGGTAAAGCAGGATTGCGTAACCATTCCCTCTCATTGAGAGGTTAAAGATTAAACTGAAGAGTTTGATCATGGCTCAGATTGAACGCTGGCGGCAGGCCTAACACATGCA
>OCZA010000055.1_pt1 | contig 36677 bp, 37 predicted proteins | sample 1539021 | NCBI WGS metagenome assembly OCZA01 (sample SAMEA2619376, study PRJEB22493) | marine metagenome | biome: marine biome (ENVO:00000447); feature: surface water layer (ENVO:00002042); material: "saline water (ENVO:00002010), including plankton (ENVO:xxxxxxxx)" | depth 5 m | reverse complement strand
CATATATATTTGCATGTAAAGGGTCAAAAAAATATTGACTATTAAAATTTGTAGGGAGATCTTCTAAAATTTTATTATCAAATAATATTGAACCCAGAAGACTTTGCTCGGCCTCAAGGTTTTGAGGCATTTTTTTTTCAGAGTTAGTGTAATTTTCAATTAGACTATCGACCATAACTCTTTTTCTAATTTATTTTAGGTTTAATAACAAATTAATATAAATTTGCTTTCATGTTAATAATTAATTAATTACATCTTTTTGTTCTTCAGTTTGTTTATTATTCAAACTTTTTGATATTTTTAACTTTTCTTCCTTTTCGTTTTTCGTTTTTGTTTGATTATCTTTTTTATCAAATCTTTTGGCATCTTTCTGAGCTCGCTCTGATCTTATGTCACCACCAGTTATCTCAGTTGTTATTATTGCTTTTCCAGATTTAGACTGTTCTTTAGCTTCTTCGACAGACCGGGCAATATTTAATTTCAAATCTATAGAAACTTCAGGATGTAATTTGATCAATATATCTTCATATGACAATGTTTTAATAGCTTTATTTAAATCAACTTGAGATTTTTTAATTGAAAGTCCAGCTTCAGTGACAGCGTTAGATATATCCTTTGCAGAGACAGATCCATATAATTGACCAGATTCGCTTGCGGCCCTAATAAGAACAATTTCTTTAAAACTAATATTATCAGCTAAATTTTTTGCCTCTGTTTTTCTAGTAATATTTTCACCTTCTAATTGGGACTTTTTTTCTTCAAACATTTTGATATTTTGTTTTGAAGCAAATATGGCTTTACCTTGAGGAAGCAGAAAATTTCTGGCATAGCCGGCTTTAACTGAAACTAGCTCACCCATTTGCCCTAATTTTTCAATACGTTCTAACAAAATAATATTCATTTTATTCTCCTGGTCTAACCAACTACATAAGGCATTAATGCTAAAAATCTTGCTCTTTTAATAGCTTTAGAGAGTTCACGTTGTTTTTTTGCTGAAACAGCAGAAATTCTAGATGGTATTATCTTACCTCTTTCAGATACATATCTAGTAAGAACTTTTAAATCTTTATAATCTATTGCAGGACTATTAGGATCAGAAAAAGGGCATGATTTTCTTTTTTTTTGATTAGGCTTTCTCAAAGCTTCTCGTTTAATATTAAGTTGTGTCATTTAAATCTTCCTTATACTTCTTCGTTAGTTATTTTAACTGCTTCTGTATTAACTAATTCATTTCTAGAACGATCAGATTTATTATTCATTAAAGGTGAAGGTTTTTCATCAATTGAATTAATACGAATTGTTAAAAATCTAATAATATCTTCATTTAATCTCATTAGTCTTTCATATTCTGCTATTGCATCAGAAGAACTATCGATATTTAAAAGTATGTAATGGCCTTTTCTATTTTTATTTATCTTATAAGCGAGATTTCTAAGGCCCCAAATTTCTCGTTTTTTTATAACACCTTTAAAATCCTCAATAATTTTTGTGAACCCTTCAACTAATTCTTCGAATTGATTGGGTGTTAAGTCTTGTCTTCCTATTATAACACTTTCGTATAATGCCATCTTTATCTCCTTATGGCTTTTTGGAATAATTCCCAAGATTAGCCAATTAAAATAAATTAACTGGCAAGGAGTGCATAAATAATAAATTTTATGCTGGTAATTTAAATTAATGTGCAACATAAATGTTTATTATAAATATGCAATAAATAAATAAACAAATTTTAAGGTTTTGTAGAGATTTAAAATGAATATTATTGTTTTTCCAGGGCAAGGATCCCAAAAGATTGGAATGGGTAAAGAATTGTCAGATAATTTTGCTGAAGCTAAACAAGTCTTTGAAGAAGTAAATGATGCTTTAAACTTCAACTTAACAAGAGTTATGTGGGATGGCACAGATAAAGAAATCGCCTTAACTTCTAACGCACAGCCTGCATTGATGGCATGTAGTATAGCTACTCTAAGAGTTTTAAATAAAATTACTAATAAAAACTTATCTGATTTAGCATGTTATGTTTGTGGACATTCTCTTGGTGAGTATTCAGCTATGACTGCTGCAGAAGTTTTTTCTTTAAGCCAATGTGCCACTTTATTAAGATTAAGAGGCGATGCAATGCAAAAAGCGGTTCCAATTGGAAAAGGGGCCATGGCTGCATTAATTGGTACAAATATTGAGATGGCAGTAAAAGTTATAGATAAGGTAAAGTGTTATGGAGTTTGTGATATTGCTAATGACAATTCTCAAGGTCAAGTCGTAATCAGTGGCGATATATTAGCAGTTGAAAATGCAATGAAATTTTCCAAAGATTTTGGAATTAAAAAAGCAATTCTTCTTCCTGTAAGCGCTCCATTTCATTGTAAATTGATGAGGCCTGCTCAAATAATCATGGAAGAAGCTCTTAATAAATTAAATTTTAAAACACCTCTTATACCAATTATATCGAATGTAAATGTTTTACCTGAAAATAATCCAGATAAATTAAGAAAAAATTTAATTGATCAAGTTACTGGAACTGTAAGGTGGCGAGAGACTATGGAATTTGCAGAAAAGAAAGGTATTAAAAAAATCATAGAATTAGGCAGTGGAAAAGTTCTGACAGGTATTGCAAAAAGAATGATTAAGGACATTGTAACTATTAATATTGAAAACACAGAAGATTTCAAAAATTTTATATAAATTATGATGGAGAATTTAATGTTTGAATTAACAGGTAAAGTTGCATTAATAACAGGTGCTACAGGTGGTATTGGAATGTCGATAGCAAAAAAAATGAAACTGAGTGGAGCAAAACTAATTCTATCAGGGACAAAACAAAATGTCCTTAGTGATTTAGCATCAGAATTAGGCGATGATATTAAAACAATTGTTACTGATCTAAATTGTAAAGATGCAATATTAAATTTAGCACAACAAGCTGAAGATAGTTTTGGTCAGATTGATATATTGATAAATAATGCTGGCATAACAGCGGATAATCTTTTTTTAAGAATGAAAGATGAGGAATGGGATAAGGTTATAAACATTAATTTATCAGCACCAATGAGATTAACAAGGCAAGTTATTAAAGGAATGTTGAAAAGAAGATCTGGAAGAGTAATATTTATAAGTTCCATTGTTGGTTATACTGGAAATGCAGGCCAAAGTAATTACGCAGCTTCAAAATCTGCTTTAGCAGGTTTTACCAAATCAATAGCTTTAGAAGTTGCAAGTCGAGGCATTACTTGTAACCTGATTGCACCAGGATTTATTTCCACTCCGATGACTGATAAACTTTCTGATGATCAGAAAAAAAATATAGTTATAAATATTCCTGCTAATAGATTAGGAAATGTTGATGATATTTCAAATGGTTGTGTTTACCTAGCTAGTGATGAAGCAGGTTTTGTAACTGGTACTACATTACATATTAACGGTGGAATGAATATGATTTAGTATTTTTCATACTAACATGATAATATACTTGGCATGAATAAATATTTATGTTACTCGAAACTCATAATTATTAAGAATTTATATTAAACTAAAGGGGAATTTAATGAGTGACATAGCTGGCAGAGTTACAAAAATTGTAGTTGAGCATCTTGGAGTTGAAGAATCTAAGGTTGTAGATAGTGCGAGTTTCATAGATGATTTAGGTGCAGATAGCTTAGATACTGTTGAACTAGTTATGGCTTTCGAAGAAGAGTTTGAGTGCGAGATACCTGATGACGCAGCTGAAAAGATTCAAACTGTAAAAGATGCAATAGACTTTATCTCCTCAAATAGTTAATATAAATTAAGTTTCTTACTCGATTAAATATTAGGAGTTTTTGATGCGTCGAGTTGTTGTTACTGGGTTAGGCTTGCTAACGCCTTTAGGCGTCGGTGTTGAGCTTAACTGGAATAGACTTATTTCAGGCATTGTTGGCATCAATAAAATAAATGATTTTGACGTTTTAGATCTACCTTGTAAAATAGCTGGACAAATTCCATCGCACCTTGAAGATAAGGAAGGTGGTTTAGATCTAGATAATTGGATAGAACCAAGAGAATTTAAGCGTATTGACAGGTTTATAGCATATGGAATAATTTCCGCCATACAGGCTGTGGAGGATTCTGGTTGGAAACCTAAAAATGAAAATGAAAAAAATAGAACAGGAGTAATTCTAGGTTCCGGTATAGGTGGTCTTGAGACAATAGCTAAAACTACTGAATTACTTAATTTAAAAGGGCCTAGAAAAGTTAGCCCATTTTTTATACCTTCTGCGCTGATTAATTTACTTTCAGGTCAAGTAAGTATTAGGTATGGTTTCAAAGGACCAAACCATTCGGTTGTAACAGCATGCTCAACTGGGGCTCATGCTATAGGGGATGCTTCAAGAATAATAAAATATGGTGATGCTGACGTAATGGTTGCAGGAGGAGCAGAAGCGGCTTGTTGTCGTATTGGAATGGCAGGATTTGCTGCAGCACGAGCTTTAAGTACTAAATTTAATAATGACCCTATATCCAGTTCAAGACCATGGGATCAAGATAGAGATGGTTTCGTTATGGGTGAAGGTTCTGGTGTTGTAGTTTTAGAAGAAAGAGAACATGCTATTGCCAGAGGAGCTAAAATATATGCTGAAATAAAAGGCTATGGCATGTCAGGAGATGCTCATCATATCACTGCTCCCGCTGAAAATGGTGATGGGGGATTTAGAGCAATGAAATTGGCTTTAAATGATGCCAAAATTAATAGTTCAGAGCTTGATTATATTAATGCTCACGGAACTTCCACTCCACTTGGAGATGTGATTGAATTAAAAGCAATAGGAAGACTACTTAATCAAAAAATAGAAAATGTAAGTATTAGCTCAACTAAATCAGCAACTGGACATCTTTTAGGTGCAGCAGGCGCGATTGAGGCCATATATTCAATTTTGTCAATTATAAATCAAACTGTACCACCTACTAATAATTTGATATCGCCTGATAAAGAAGCAACAGGGTTTGACTTGGTTCCAATCCATTCAAAAAAAAGAAATATTAAAAACGTTCTATCTAATTCATTTGGCTTTGGTGGAACCAATGCTAGCCTAGTAATCAGTTGCTCAGATTGATATTAAGAAATAAACTTCTTCTTTTAATAATTTTTAAAGTTTTTTTGATATTTATTAGTTATTTCTACTTAGAAAAAGTAAAAATACAAAAAATAGTCTTTCAAGATACCTATTATTTACTTAAAAAAAACACAAACCAGGAAAAAATTTTAAAACAGCTCAAGCTTAAAAAAATTAACATAGAGTATTTTAAATGGAGAATTATATCGTTAATTCGAGATGATTATTTTGTACCTAAAGCTGGCGAATATTTAATTAAAAAAAACTCTACAATACAAGACATACAAGATATTTTTCAAAATGAAAAAACAATTGTAAGAAATTTTAAACTTATTGAGGGAGCAACTTCAGACAATTTAAAGAAAAGTTTACTTGAAAACCCATATTTGTCGGGAAAAATAAAATCTTTAAAGGAAGGCATATATAAACCAGATACATATTATTTTAAATATGGGTATTCTAGAAATAAATTATTAGAACGTATGAAGTTAGCTCAAGACAAAATTTTAGATAATGTTTGGAAATATAAACCTAAAAATTTTATTTTAAAAAATAAAGAAGAATTCCTAATCTTAGCATCAATTATACAAAGTGAGACTAGTAATCTAAATGATAGTAGACTTGTTGCAAGTGTATTTATTAATAGGCTTGAAAAAAATATGAAGCTACAATCTGACGTAACTTTGGCGTATGGCTTTAATATAAACGGTCAAAAAATCACAAAAAATATGTTGCAGTCAAATAATCCTTTTAACACATATTATCACAAGGGTTTACCCCCAACCCCTATATCATATCCAGGCGAGAACGCATTGAACTCTCTAAAGTTTGTTAAAAAAACAGATTTTTTTTATTTTGTAAGTAATGGTAGGGGAGGGCATAGATTTTCAGAAACATATAGTTTACATAAGAAAAATATTAAGCTATGGAAAAATAGTATTATTAAGGATTAATAATGAGTAATATCCGAAGAGGTTTTGTGTTAGTAATTTCTTCACCCTCGGGTGCAGGTAAAACAACTATTTGTAAAAAAATTATTGAAGAGGTTGATAGAATTGACCTTTCCGTTTCAGTAACCACTCGTCAAAAAAGAAAAGATGAAATTAATGGTAGAGATTATTTTTTTAGAAGTGACAAAGAATTTAGAATCTTGGAAAAAAATAAGGAATTTTTGGAACATGCCAATGTTTTTGGTTTTTCTTATGGAACCCTAAAAAAAGAGGTTATTTCAAAAATTGAGAAAGGAATTGACATTATTGTAGATATTGATTGGCAGGGTACAAGACAGATGCAAAAACATATACCTAACGATATTGTCAAAGTATTTATCTTACCACCATCAATTAAGGAGCTTCAAAATAGACTTGGTAAAAGGGCAAGTGAAGACAAAAAAAATTTTTTAAAAAGAATGTCTGAGGCTAGAAAAGAAATAAGTCACTATATTGAATATGATTTTGTAATCATAAATAATGAAATAGAAAAAGCCGTTAGTCAGATTAAATCAATTCTGTTTTCTGAAAGATTACGAAGACATAGACAATTAAATTTAAGTAAATTCATTGATAATCTTAAATAAATTTTTTTAATTATTCTTTATATGATTTCTTAGCTATTTTACAAAAATCAATAATAGATAAGTTTTCGGGTCTTAGATTTGGTGAAATATTTAGCTCCTTTAAAATTATTTGCCCATTGACTTTCTTTAAACTAGTTTTAATCATTTTACGCCTTTGACTAAAGGCCATTTGTGTGATTTTTTCAATAGATTCGAAAGATACATCATACAAGGGTTTATGTAATGGTTTTAATTGTATTACACTTGATGTGATTTTGGGTCTAGGTATAAAAGCCTCGCTTGGAATATCAAATAATTTTTTACTTTTTGTTAACCAATTTGTTAAAATTGATAGTCTACCATAATTTTTAGATCCTTGTTTAGCTATAATTCTATCTGCAACTTCTTTTTGAAACATTAAAGTAAGCAAATCAAAATGTTGAATATGTTTTAACCATGACGTCAGCATTTTTGTTCCAGTATTGTAAGGAAGATTGGCTATGATCTGTCTTGGTGAATCACCTAACTCCCATATAGGATAATGAAGAGCATCATCAGTAATTATGATGAGGTTATCTCTATATATTTTCTTTATGTCAGTTAACATTTTTTCTGATTGTTTATCTTTATCAATGGTATAAAGAACATTTGGTTTCTTCTTTAAAATTGATCGGGTTAAACCTCCTGGACCTGGGCCAATTTCAATCACAGTAGGGCAAATTGGTTCAGAATTTTTCACAATCTTGTCAGTAAGGTTTAAATCAAACAAGAAATTTTGGCCAAGAGATTTATTAATTTTTACATTATTTTTTTTTAAAGTCTCCTTTATGGTAGGCAATTGTAAATCATTATCATCCATTATTTTTATTTATACTCATCTCATAAGCAAGGTTTATTGCTGCTATTAAACTATCAGGGTTAGCAATATTCTTACCTGCAATATCAAATCCAGTACCATGATCAGGTGAGGTTCGAATGAAATCTAAGCCCAGAGTTACATTTACTCCATTAAAAAAATCTAATGTTTTGATAGGTATAAGAGCCTGATCATGGTACATACAAATAGCAACATCATAAAATCTTCTTTTTTCAGATGAGAAAGCAGTATCTGCTGAAATAGGTCCTTCTAAAAAACAATTTTGCTTTTTTTTGGCTTCATTAATTGCTGGAATAATGATTTTTTTCTCCTCATCACCTATATCACCATTTTCACCTGCATGAGGATTTAACCCCGTAATAATTATTCTAGGTTTAGATATATTAAATAGAGAAACTAAGCTTTCTTTTGCAATGCTTATTGTAAGCTCAAGAAGATTTTTTGAAATAAGCTTTGGAACATTTTTCAGAGGAACGTGAACTGTTAATGGGATTGTTTTTAGATCTTTGATGACTAACATCATAACTGGATTTTTTTTGTATTTTGATAGTGAAGCGAGAAAATCTGTATGTCCTTGAAAATTAAATCCTGACTTGTACATCATATTTTTACTTATAGGATTTGTAACAATAGCAGAAGCAACACTATTCATTTCAGTTTTAACACATGTAATAATTGAATCTTTTATAAAAGAAGCATATTTAGTATTCCGATTTTCAAATATATTATCATCTGGTAATTTTATAGAAAGGATATTTAAAAAATTTTCCTTAAAGTCAGAGAAATTAACTTTATCTTTTATTTCATTTAATTGAATTTTACTTCCAATACTTTTTTTGCAATCCTCAATTATTTTTGAATTACTTACGACAACGGGTTTTACATTTTTATTCATTTTAGAGTGTTGAATTGCTTTAATAGTAATTTCAGTTGAAATACTGTCAGGATCACCAGCGGAGATAAGGATTACTTTTGTCATATGGTTCATTTAAACTATTTATTTATTTAATTTTTTTTTGTGGGATATTATTGCTTCCTTATGTAGACGTTTTAAATATCTTTCACTTATTATTAAATAATGTTTTTGCATCATTTTATTTTTCAACTCTAGAATTGTCTTTTTTTCTGACTTTGGTTTTTTAACATCACATATAATGTAGGTATAACCATAATTACCCAAAAATATTGGTTGTGATATTTTATATAATTCAAAATTTTTAATAACATTTTGTATCTTTGTGCTTATGTCAGCTATTCTAGATTTGATAATATTTACACTATAATTTGTATTTTGGTTTTTAATTATGTTTAAATTTTTACAGCTTTTTTTATTTGTTAACAAATCTTTAACCGCATATTTTACTTTTTTATAAGCGACATCTTTTTTTTGAAAGTTTATAGGAAATTTTATTTGCCCGAGTATCACACTTGTTTCATTTTCACTAAATTTTCCGTTTAATCTTTTAGCAAGTATCTTAATAATTTTAATTTTATCTTTCGTTGGAAAACTAATAATATCGCCTTCATTTAAATTAATTTTTTTTGATTTTATATACCTTGGTAAATTTTGATAATTTTTCCATCCAACTTTTCCTTTAAACTTTGCTGAGCTACTTATAGATACTTGCTTTGCTAAATCTAAGAAATTAACCCCACTCTTCAAAGCAGATTTAATTTGATTTAATAAATTTTGATTATTATTTTTACTTATTACAATTTCTGCTAAATCATAGAGATCTTCAGTTTTTCTATTTTTTCGATCTTCAATATCATTTTGAACTATATTGTCCAGTTTCAATAATTGATCCTTAAATTTATTTTTTAGAACAATACCCCACACTAATTGAGATTCGTATTTTTCTAATAATTTAGCTTTTGGTATAGATAAATAGTTTATAAATTTGTTTAACTTATCTTTAGAATTGTCAAATTCATTTAAAAGTATTTGATTGGCTTTAGGGGTAACAATTTTGATAATATTGTTATTTATTTTAAGACCAGCAGATAAAATAATTTTTTCGTTAATTAGAGAATTCAATGCTTGATTATAATAGTTTTGTAACTTTTTAAAATCAGTATTTTTTTCAATTGAAAATGAAATTATTTTTGCACGATTAACAATGTCATTTTTTGTAATTGGTATTTTATTAACAGTAGTTACTACAAAATTTTCGCTGCCAAATGCATTGTTAATAAAAATATTACAAAAAATAATATTTATTATTATTAATAATTTCAATTTTAAAAATTGTTTAATTATCTTGTTCAATTTTAATCCTTTTACCTATTTTTCATTTTGGCTTCATCGATATCACTGGTTAAATAACAACCTGCGAACAAACCAATTAGTGTCGGTCCAAATCCCGACAGTAACGGTGGTAGTTTTTCTGAGGAACCTAAAGCAAAGATGAAATCTCCAATAAAATATAAACTAAATCCAACAACTAGCGAAAGTGAAACAATACCAACCTCAATTTTTCTTTCACTACTCCTTAACATTAAGGATGCTGAAAGTAAAATCATTGATATAATCAAAAATGGCTGGCATATTAATCTAAAAAAGTGTAATAAATGTTGAGATGTATTTAGTCCATATTGTTGCATTTGTTTTAGGTAACCTGGAAAATCAAATATAAATATTTTTTCAGGTTCTATAGTTGCAACATTTAAGTTTTCTGGATTCGATTTTATATAAAAAGTTAGTCTTTTAAATATTTCTAATTTTGAATTATTATTTGTTAAACGACCTTCAAACAGATCTAGCTTTTGTTCAGAAAACACTGCTCTATTGGCATGGATTTTTTTTTCAAAATTTTTATCATGATCATAAACAAATATATTTACATCTAATAAAGTGTTTAAATTTTCGTTTATTTTACTTGCATTTATTAGTAAGTATGAATCCTTTGAAATTTGTTTAATCCAAAAACCTTTTGTATCAAAAGATAATGATTTCAAATTTTTTGTGCCAAAGAAAATAGTTTGTAAATTATCATATTTTTTACTTAAGAGAGTTGCAAAAGGATTTAATATTATAATAGAAGCTAGGCCTATTAAAAAAAAAGAGACTAATATTGGAGAAAGTATTTTCCAAAGAGAAATCCCAGACGTTTTACAAACAATGTAATAGTTTTTTTTTCGCCATTGATTAAAACAAGCTATTGATCCTATCAAAGCAGCAAATGGTAAGATTTTTTGAATATTTCCACTTATTTTTAATAAAGCCATATTTATTATGTCGAAGACCTCAGCTTTAACAAGATGTCTCACAGCTGCTTTGTTTGAAGATCGTCTAAATAATTCTATAAAATCAATAAAAAAGATTAATATTACAAGAGCAAACAAAGCAAATAAAAAATATTTTAATATATCCTTAGTTAAATATTTATAAAGAATTATAGGTTGATTATTTGTTATAAACATCGAATATAAACCAGTTAATTAGATTGATTTTTATTAGTATTTATTTTTTTGCTCAATGAAATAAAGCAGAAAAATATAACAGAAGTTGGAAATAAATACATTAATGGTAATAGAGATATATCATTGTGAACTGCATTTTTCAAAATAATAGTCAAACTTTGCACTATGAAAACTAATCCAATCGCAAAAGTCTTTTTATATGTATTAACCAATCTTGAATAATTATCATTAAGTATTGTTAACATTACAATTAAAGCAAAAATAATAGGCATAAAAAATACAGTATTTCTTGTATGAGCTTCTGCTAATAACTTTCCTTGATTTGCAAGCTTTTTTTCTGCTTTTTTCAATAATTCGAAAAAACTAAATTCATTATACTCAATAACTCTATTACTTATCGATTTATTTTTATCTTCTCGCACTGTTAAATTATAATTGTCAAAATTTAAAATTGTTGAACGACCCTTTTTATCAGTTGAAATTCTAGTTCCCTTGATCATTCTCAAATTTATACCATCGTCAATAAACACACTCCCACTTTTCGAAAAATATTCGACTATATTTGAACTATCAGTTTTATCTTGGATAAATATTTCTTCTAATAGATTACTTTTAGTAATTTTACCTATAAATATTGTTTGATTTTTATTAAGATTAATAAAAACATTATCTTTAAAAATGACTTCCTGACTACTATTTCTGATTTCATTCTGTAACAACTTAAAGTTTGTATAGGTTTTTGGTAGAATAAAATGGGATATTACGAATAAGATTAGAGAGGAAACTACAGCTACCAAAAGTGCTGGTTTACTTATATTGAAAGGACTTATTCCGGCTGATTTCATTACAATAATTTCTTTATCGTTTTGCAGTCTTAAATAAGAAATCATACAACCAGCGAAAGTACCAAAAGGTAAAGCTATTATTAACCAACTGGGCATACTATATAATGATAAAATGAAGAAATCTGAAAGATTAGCTCCTTTCTCAATTATTAAATTTATGCTTCTGAATGATTGACTTAACCAAATTACTCCTAAAAGAACAAATGTTGAAACAAAAGCACTTTTAGACGTTTGTTTAAATATATAGCTTGTTAAAATCATAAATAAATATTATCAGAAAGTTATAATTAATTATTTTAAAATATTTTTATTAATATATCTTATTTATGTTAATACAAAAGGTCTGTTTTGATTAAAGGAAAAAATATGTCTGTTAATAGTAGGTTTATTAAATTTAAATGTGAAAATAAAAATGATAATTTGAAATTCAATAACAATAATATAGTAAATGTTTTATTCTATTCAAAAACTAATCTTTTATTATCGAAAGACTTTTCTAAAGATAAAAGTCTAGCTACTTTTTTAAAAAAAATGATTGAAAATAATTCAGCAAACATTTTTATGGTTAGGTCTGAAAAGGGCATGTTTCTTTTAATTAAGAGAAAAGATCATGACACCGACTTAAATCATAAATATTTAGAAGACCTTGGTGGAAGCATATTTCATAAGACTAAGTCTATAGGATGTTCTGAAATTAGAATTTTTGAAAATAGTCTGGACATAAATAAACAAATTGCCTTAGGCATTTTATTAGGTTCATACAAATTTGCTAACTATAAAAAAAACGTTTCAAAAGACATTATTGATATAAAAAATGTTACATTTATTTGTGATGAACCAAAAAAACATTCTCAAAATATTCAAGAGATTAGAAATATTGCAAACGGCGTTTTTACCGCTAGAGATCTTGTCTGGCAACCACCAAACATACTTTACCCGTCAAGCTTTGCTGATGAATGTAAAAAACTCAAAAAAATTGGTGTTAAGGTTACTATATATAATGAAAAACAATTAGAAAAACTCGGTATGGAAGCTTTATTAGCAGTTGGGCGAGGCTCAAGAAAAGATAGTAGAGTTGTTGTTATGGAATGGTCAGGTGCAAAAAAAGTAACCTCTCCTATGGCTTTTGTTGGTAAAGGTGTGTGTTTTGACTCAGGTGGACTATCTTTAAAACCATCAAAGTCAATGGAGGACATGAAATGGGATATGGGTGGAGCAGCAACAGTAACAGGATTAATTGAAGCTGCTGCGTTATCTAAAATCAAACAAAATCTAATTGGTGTAATAGGACTTGTTGAAAACATGCCTGATGGTGATGCACAAAGACCTGGAGATGTTGTTAAGTCACTATCAGGTCAAACAATTGAAGTTTTGAACACAGATGCAGAAGGAAGACTAGTATTAGCCGATATACTTTCTTGGACTGAAAAAAAATATAAACCAAAGTTTATGATAGATTTAGCTACATTAACTGGAGCTATGATAGTTGCTTTAGGTAATACAAGGGCAGGATTGTTTTCAAATAATAAAGATGTTTCTAAAGCTATTTTTGATGCTGGTGAGATCACTGGAGAAAAAGTTTGGGAAATGCCTATGGATGATGATTATGATCAATTAATAAAAACGGAGATTGCAGATATGAAAAATATTGGAGGTGCTGGTGCAGGATCTATTACAGCAGCTTGTTTTTTAAAAAGACATGTGAAAAAAACTCCATGGGCTCATTTAGATATTGCTGGTGTAACATGGAAAAATAAATCTTCACCTTCAGTTCCCTCTGGTGGTGTGGGATGGGGAGTTAAAATGTTATACCACCTAGTTAAAACTTATTAGTAAATTTGATGTAAAACTTTAAAATTTTTTTTAAAATACATTGATTTTTATCTCCAATACATATACTTAATTCCTTTTTGGAGAATAATATGACAATTGAGAATACCTTATCAATAATTAAACCAGATGCTACAAGACGAAATCTAACTGGTTCTATAAATGCTAAATTTGAACAAGCTGGTCTAAATATAATTGCACAAAAACGATTACAATTGACGAAGGATATGGCTCAAAAATTTTACGAAATTCACAAAGATAGGCCATTTTTTAATGATTTAGTTGATTTTATGATTTCTGGACCTGTTATCACTCAGGTACTTAGAGGTGAAAATGCTGTAAAGGTGAATAGAGAAGTTATGGGAGCAACTAATCCAAAAGACGCAGAAAAAGGTACAATCAGAAAAGAGTTTGCAGAGAGCATAGAAGCAAATTCTGTTCATGGCTCTGATAGTCTTGAAAATGCAAAATCTGAAATATCATTTTTTTTTGCAGAGATTGAGTTAATTTATTAATTTTTAAACTAAAAATATTGCCATTAATGCAACAATCGCAATCACAATTACTGTGCTATAAGTAGTATATTTTAAAAAATTTTCGTAAAATAATTTATGTTCTTCTGTTTCTTTGTCAATTTTATTACTCACAACTCACTCCTTAAGTTTATAAATATTAGTCATAAAGCAACCTGATTAATTTATATAATACCAAATTGCCAAAAAATATTAATAATTTAAATGCATTTTAACAAAAATTAGAGTTCCCATCCATCAAATAAAACACTTCTATTCGATATGTTTTCTATCATTCTACCAATTATAAATGAATTATAACCAGCCTCGTTTAAGTTCGTCATTACTGTCTCTTTGTCTTTTTTATTTACAAAAATTAAAAGTCCAATTCCGCAGTTGAAAGTTTTTGCTAACTCAAAAAGCGAGATATTAGCTTTGCTTTGGAGCCATTTAAATAACGGTGGAAGTTTATAATTCTTCATATCAAATTTTATTGATAGATTGGAGTTAAATGCTCTTGGAGGATTTTCTATCAAGCCTCCACCAGTTATATGACTTATAGACTTTATCTCATGGTTTTTATTTCCTGCTAAAAATGCCTTAGTATATAACATTGTAGGCTCCATCAATATATCAGCAAGTATTTTTGTTTTATCAAATTCAGCTTCTTGAAATATATTAATTGAATAAGCTTCTAGTATTTTTCTGACTAGTGAATACCCATTAGAATGAATCCCACTACTTGACAAGCCAATAACATAATCACCACTCTCAACTGAGCTTTTTTTAAAAAGGTTATTTCTTTCTACAGCACCGACACAAAAGCCAGCTAAGTCAAAATTGTTATTTTCATAATGCCCAGGCATTTCAGCAGTCTCACCTCCAATAAGAGCGCATTTAGATTGCTTGCAGCCTTCTGCTATTCCCTTAATAACTTCTATAGCTATATTTTTATCTAATTTACCTGTAGCATAGTAATCCATGAAAAAAAGTGGTATGGCGCCTTGTGCTAATACATCATTTGCACACATGGCCACTAAATCAATCCCAATATTAAAATATGACTTAGTCTTAATAGCTAATTTTAATTTAGTTCCAACTCCATCTGTACTGGAAACAAGAATGGGATCTTGAAATCCAGTTTTTTTTAAATCAAATAATCCACCAAATCCTCCTAATTTACCTGTAGCACCGTTTATTGCAGTACCTTTTGTGATATGAGAAATTTCAGAAATAAGATTATTTCCTTCATCGATATTCACACCTGAGTCCAAGTAAGTTATTGATTTATTGGTCATGTTATTTGGTTTTTTTGCCATTTTAATGTTATTTTGATGTAAGAAGTCATTACAACTAATACTTAATGAAAAATTATTCTTAGATTTATATATTGATATATCGATGTTATACTTACATATCAATCAAAAAAGTCAGGTACTTATTTAATGCCGCCTATTTACTTAAAAACAATTCTTACTTTAATATTAAAATCATTTTTTTTTGTTTCCACACCTTTTGCCTCAACAAATGAAGATTGTCAGAATTCATCGTTTTATGTAAGAAATATAAACGTTGATTTAACAAAAGCATCAATTAATGAAGCTAGGTTTCAAGCCGAAAATAAAGCAAAATTATTAGGTATAGGAAGGCTGATTAATAGACTGATTTTAGACAATAATAATGTAAAATTTAAAAAAAATGAAATTTCTACTTTAGTTGATTATTTAAAAATTAATAATGAAGCTAATAGTGATAAGAGATATTTAGCCAATTTTGACATTTGTTTTAATAGAAACTTAGTAATTAATTTTTTTCGTAAAAATAAGCTAAAATATTCTGAAACTTACAGAGAACCTATTTCTATTCTCCCAATATTTAAAGGGCCTAGAGGATTTGTAATGTGGGACGAAAAAGATGAATGGTATAAAAAGTGGAAAAAAAATTTAAAATTAGTTGACGGATTAGTCAAACTAAAACTTGCCCAAGGTAACTTTCAGTTAAATAGAATTTTAAGCGCTAATCTTCTATTAAATTCTAACAAAAATCTTATTAACAAATTGATTAAAAATGAAAAAACTAATTCTTTATTACTTGTAATAGCTGAACCTATTTTGCAAACAAATGGAAAAACTTATTTAAATACCTATGCCAAATATTACAATCTTAATGGAAAATTAGTTAACACAGTTTATAGAAATAAAACTCCTCTTAAAAAAACCTCTTCTATATATAATATCGATCCAACTTTAATAACAAAAGAGATATTAAAAATAATTAGTTCAATGGAAAAAAACTGGAAACAAAATAATTTAATTGATACTAGCATTTTAAATGAAGTAGATTTAATAATACCAATTACCTCTATATTGTCTTCTAAACTTCAAAATGAATTATTATTTAACGATAAAAAAGTATATGTGAAATCAACCAAAGGATTTCTTGATACAGGATTACTTGAAATAGAAAATGAAATTATTTTTTATAAAAATAAAACATTTAACAGTTTTCAAAATATTACAAGAAGTATGTTTAGCTCTTCAAAGCAATTGAAATATGAAAAGAATATTGCTGTTAATCAGAAAGATATAAGTATTTGGCCTATGGTTCTAAAAAAATTAGAAAATTTACCATTTGTTATTGAAGTTATGGTAGTTTCTATCACAGACAAACGAGGAAGAATTATAGTTAAATTCATGGGAAATAAAAAAACATTTTTTCAGGCTGCAAATGAAAAAAAATTAACATTCAAGAATTTAAATTCTAGACAATATACACTTGTTTATTAAGCAAGACTGAGGTTCCCAATATGTATGACTTTTTTAAAAAAAATTATCTTTATATATTTATAATCTTATTATTATTTATAACGATATACTTATTCGAGGTTTTAACTCCATTTGCAATAGCTTTTATAATTGCTTATTTAATAAATCCATTGAAAATAATATTTGACAAGTACATGAATAAAACATTTTCAAGTTTTTTATCTGTAATAATTTTTGTTTTAGGTTTTCTCTCTGTTTTGATTTTAATTTTACCAATTATTCTACATCAAATACAAAATTTTATTACTGTTTTACCGGAATACGTTAGTTATGCTAAAGATCTTATAATAGAAATTAATGATAAATATTTATTTAGTGAAAAAATAAAAAATATAGATTATGCAAGTCTTTTTAAACCATTATCTAGTAATATTGTTACCTCTGGTAATAATTTAATAACTAATGGAATAGAAGTTTTTAATGGTGTGTTCAATATTGTCTTAATATTTATCATAACATTTTATATGAGTTTGCAGTTTAATAAAATAAAACTTTTTTTATATGATTTTGCAGATAAATCTCATTTTGAAGATTTCCCAATTTTAATAAAAGAGATAGATAAAGTTTTATCAAAATTTATACGTGGTCAAGGTTTAGTATGTCTTACTTTATCGATTTTTTATGGAATAGCATTATTTTTGGTAGGTATGAAATTTGGAATTTTACTTGGTATTTTTGCAGGGATTATATCTTTCGTACCTTTTATAGGTGCTTTTTTAGGAGGAGGGCTTACTATAATTTTGGGTTTTTCACAATTTGGGTTATCTTTTGAGTTAACAATATTATTATTAATTTTCGTATTTGGACAATTACTTGAGAGTTATTACTTAACACCAAAATTAGTCGGAGATGCGATAAAGTTGAGTCCAATTTGGATTATATTTGCCTTGTCAACAGGGGCTTTTTTGTCAGGTTTTGTTGGAGTGTTGATATCTCTGCCTGTTGCAGCGGTTTTAGGTGTTATAGTTAGATACTATTTTATTAAATTATCTTAATGACATTAGTTGTATGACTTCAAAAATAAGAAATATTAATAAATATACTTTTAATAAACAAATGGCACTGCCATTAACTTTTAAAACAATAAAGAATAGAGAAAATTTCATTATTTCAAAATGTAATGAAGAGGCTGTTAGGTTTATAGAAAATTCATCTTTTTGGCAAAATAAAAGAAAAATTAATTCTATTCCAGCAGCCATTATCTTTGGACCAAAAGGTTCAGGTAAAACACATTTGTCCCATATATTTAAAGAACGTAACCGGTGTGAATATTTATCTTCTTTATCTAGTTTTAATTTAGATGAAATAGAAGAAGGTAAAAAATTTATAATAGATGATTTTATTCCTGGTGAAAAATATCCATCAAAATTAGTTATGCATTTTTTAAACAGAGTCACATATCAAGACGGTTCAGTTTTATTTTTATCAAATTTATCACCTTCAAAGATGGATTGGAAACTTGATGATTTAAATTCAAGAATACGTAGTTTAATTTGTAGTGAAATAAAGTTACCAGATGATGTGCTCTTGTATTCCTTTATGGTTAAATATTCTAACGATAAAAAATTATTTATAGATGACAAACAACTTATATATATACTAGAAAGGATAAATAGAAATTTTGATAGTGTTATTAAAGTAATTGATAAACTTGATACTCATTCTTTAGAAACGAAAAAAAAAATTAGCTATAAAATCATAAAATCTATATTAGGCGAAATTTAATTATAACTAAAAACTTATTTTTTTAACTTTAAAATTTTCAATGGTAAATCCTAATTTACCTTCTAATAATAAATCAACAACTTTACCAAAAACATCATACCGCCATCCTTCAAAAACCTTTAGTCCTTCTCTTTTACCATCTAAGATAGATTTAAGATCATCTGTGTCAGCAATTAACTTTTCGGCTAATCCACTTTCTTCAGAGCAGTATACGAGTAAAAGTTTTAAAAAATCTAAACTACATTTATTTACGTTAGATTTTTTATTAAATTTAGTAACTTTTGGCCAAGTATTAGGATCGATCTTTTCTGCATCTTTAATTATTTTCACTATTTCATTTAAATCACTAACAGAGACGTTTTTAGGCATACCTCTAATTTTATTAAACAAATCGATTTTATTAGGTTTAAATAGAGATATATTTACTAAAGTTTCATCTCTAATTAATCTATTTCTAGGAATGTTTCTTTCTTTACATTTATTTTCTCGCCACTTTGCTAAAATTTTAAGTATATTTAATGTTTCAGATTTAGAGTATTTTATTTTAATTCTTTTCCAAGCTTCTTCTGGATTTACATTGTATAAATCTTTTTTGTAAAGTTGTTCAATCTCTTTACTAACCCATTCTTGTCTGCCAGCGTCAAGAATTAATTTATTAACTGATGGAAATATTTTTATTAAATGAGTAACATCTGAAATCGCATAATCTAATTGACTTTTTGTCAGTGGTCTTTGTAACCAATTTGTAAATTGATTTTCTTTATTAATTGATAAGTTTAAAAACTTGTCCACTAACTTCTCATAACCAACTTGGTCACCTAATCCACAAAACATTGCGGCTATTTGAGTGTCATAAATTGGCTTGGGTATTTTACCAGTTAAATTCAAGAAAATTTCTATATCTTGCCTTCCAGAGTGAAAAATTTTTAAAATTTTTTCATTTGAAAGTAAATCCCATATTGGATTCATATCAATTCCAGAAAGTGGATCAATTGCAGCTGCAAAGTCTTCACCTGCGATTTGAACCAAACATAATATAGGATAGTAAGTGTTATCTCTAATAAATTCAGTATCGATTGCCAATACTTTTTGTTTTAAACATTTATTAATAAATTCTTTTAATGTATCATTATCTACAATTATTTTATTTATTTTGACCATACTTAACAATCTAACTTATTTCTTCTGAAAATATTAAAATATTAATAACATGATATTAATAACGGGGTGTAAAATGTTTTTTAAAAATTATATATATCTTCTGTCTGTTTTTTTAATTATTTCCAGCCCATCTTTTGGTATTAAGCTTTTATCTCATAAAGCTACTTATACACTTAATGTAGAGGATATAGAAGAAAACAGTTTTCTTGAAGGTGGGCAAGGACAAACTTATTTTGAAATCATAGAAAATTGTGAAGGTTGGAATGTCAAAGAAGATTATGTCCTTATATATGAGTTACCTAATAAAAAAATGACTAATAGTTATTCAAGCTATTCAACATTTGAAAATTTTTCAGGTACAAAACATAGTTTTGAATTAAATGAAAAAAGTGAATTAAATGGAGACAATTCATATCAAGGTTTTGTTGAAAAAAATAATATTAATATTTCTGGTTCAGTAATTAACAATTCCATCAAACAATTATCGTTCAAAAAAGATATTTTATTACCTATAGAACATTTAAAAAAACTTATTGAAGCTGCAAAAAATGAAAAAAAAATATTCACACAAAAAGTTTTTTTTGGGAATGAGGACAAAGAATATATAAAAATTGTATCTGCATTTATAGGTACAAAAAGAAATTCTACATTTAAAGATTTTGACTATTTTAAAAATAAAATTGTTTGGCCAATGAAAATAGCTTTTTACAAGGAAAATTCTAAATCGGAAAACCCTGACTATGAAATTAGCTTAGAGTTAGATGAATTTGGAGTTGTTCATTCTTATGATGTAAATTATGGAAATTTTAAAATTAGGGCAGTTTTAAAAGATTTTAATGTTATGAAAAAGAAGAGCTGTAATTAATATATTTTTACTTAATTTTAGCTTCTTTAAACAATACATGCTTGCGAACTTTAGGATCATATTTCATAAGTTCTAATTTTTCTGGCTTAGTTCTAGGATTTTTTTTAGTAACATAAAAAAAACCAGTATCCGCAGAACTCAGTAGTTTTATTTGTAAAGTAGCTGGTTTAGCCATTAATAACTCCTATTTATAAGTGAAACTTAGCTTTTTTTTTGATAAAGTCAAGGTGCAGAATTTTATTTTTAATTTAATTTCTTTTCTTTCTTTTGTTTTCCCATCTTATTACTTATAAATTTAACAGTAATGCTTCCGGTTAAAGGAACAACTTCTACAATCTTTACCTTTAATTGCATTCCGACATTAAATTTATTACCACTACGTTCTCCAACTAATGTTTGTTTTATTTGGTCAAAATCATACCAGTCATTGGGAAGCTCTCTTATAGGAAGTAATGCGTCAGCAATACCATTATCTATAGACACAAAAACACCAAATTTATGTATTGATATTATTGAGCAATCGACAATTTCATTTATCTTTTTTTGGTATAATAATGAGATATATCTATCAACAGTTTTTCTTTCGGCAACGATTGATTTCCTTTCGGTGTTTGAAATATGATCACATATTGATTTAAGGTCATTATTTTCATCTTTTTGAATTAACGTTTTATTAATTATTGAAATAATTTGTCTATGAACTAATAAATCAGCATACCTTCTTATAGGTGAGGTGAAATGAACATAGTTTTTAAGAGCTAAACCGAAATGTGATTTGTTTTTATTCTCGTATTTTGCTTGAGATTGACTTCGCAAGATTGACTGATTAACAGACTCATATTCAGGAGAACCTTTACTTTCATCTAAAATTTTATTCATCAATGAAGGATGAGGTACTTTACCAATTAAGATTTTTGATAAAGGTTGTCCTACCAAATCTATCAATGATTTATATTTTTCTGGGCTTGGAGGTTCGTGAGATCGGTAAATTGATTGATTTGTTGCCTTATTTATTTCTTCAGCAGCAGCTACGTTTGCCAATATCATTAATTCTTCAATGATTTTATTACTTGTTACTCCATAAATATTTTTGATATCTTGAGGCCAACCATCCTCATCAAATAAAATTTTCTTTTCAGGTAATTCTAGATTTAAAGCACCTCTTTTTTCTCTGATATTTTCCAAAATTTTATAAACATCTTGAAGAGACTTAATTACTTTTAAAATATTTGGTTCAATACTTTGATCTATAAATTTATTATTGATAATATTTTCAACTTCATTATAGGTCAGGCGTTTTTTTGAGTTAATTATAGATCTGTAAAAAGAATGAGACTTTTTTAATCCATTCTTATCAAGAATAATTTCAACTGTTAAGCATGCTCGATCAAGATTGGGTTTAAGAGAGCATAGGTTGTTTGACAACTCTTCAGGGAGCATTGGAATCACATAGTTGGGGAGATATACTGAATTTCCTCTAAGTCTTGCTTCTTTGTCAATATAAGAGTTTTCTTTAACAAAATGTGACACGTCAGCAATAGATACTAGAACACGCCATCCTTCTTTTTGACTTAATTGTTCCGCATAAACAGCATCATCAAAATCTTTTGCATCTTCTCCGTCTATTGTAACAAAGGACATTTCTCTTAAGTCCATTCGTGAATTTGTATCAATGATATCTAGTTTTTTAACTTCATCTTTTATATTAATATCAAAATTATTCCTTAAGTCGTGTTCTTTTATAGCAAGATAAGAAAAAACTCTAGGATCTAAAGATGACCCAATAACTTCTAAAATTTCAGCATAAGTTTTTTGAACTCTAGTTTTAAATTTAAGCCTTTTGTTGGTTTTAATTTTTTTTATTTTTAATTTTTTTAAAGCTTGTCCAGAAGCAATCTGAGCTTTAACTACATCACCTTTTTTAATTAAAAGGTCTTCAGGTATTATTGGTTCAATAACTTCTTTACTTTGAATTCCTCTTTCTAAAACTTGAAGAATAAACTTGTTTTTTGAACTCAATTTTACTTTTGCAAAAAAATATTTTCTATCAATTTCAATTTTTTTTATTATTTTGATTAATTTATATTTTTTATTTTTTGACTCTAATTCTACTAATAGATGATCGTTAACGCTAAAGCTTATGTTGTTTTTATTAAAAGGTATCTGTATTTTTTTTGATGGATGATTGCTTTCAGAAATTTTGCCAACTGCATAGCCATCATAATCCAATGTTATTACTTTTAAAGATAAAATTTCTTTGTTAGTTAATTCCAAGTTATTAATATATATTTATAATCATTATTAAAAAATTACCAAAATTTAACATTATTTTTTCTTAGTGAGCTTCTTTTTTGGTCTAGGAGGTTTTGCTGCTTTTGCAATTATTAATTCTATTGCTTGTTCAAGTTTAATCTCTTCGAGAGATACAGATTTTGGCAAAGTAGCCCTAATTTTATTATATTCAACATATGGTCCAAATCTTCCTGATTTTGCTAGTACTTTACCGTTACCGTCAGGATGGTCACCTAAAACTTTGCCTAGCTTGTCACTGTTTTCACCTATCAAAACCACAGCATGATTTAAACCAATATTTATTACAGTTTCATCAGCCGGTATACTTATAAAATTTATATCATATTTTAAATAGGGGCCATATCTTCCAATTCCTGCAGAGATATCTTTACCTGTTTCTGGATGTTTACCTATTAGTCTTGGTAAAGAAAGGAATGCAAGAGCTTTTTGAAGATCAATTCCCTGGGCGTCTACCAATTTAGGAATACTAGTTCTTTTGGGTTTTTTCTCTTCACCTAACTGAAGATAAATACCATAGGGACCTTTTTTGATTATGGCGTTTAGACCACTTTCAGGGTCAACACCTAATACACCGTCATTTTCTGGCATAAACGTATTGTTGGCATCATTCTCCTCTTTGCTTTGATTACTTGCAATTTGTTTAGTGAATTTACATTCAGGATAATTTGAACATCCAATAAAAGCGCCATATTTTCCAAGCTCTAAACCTAATTTTCCATTAGAGCAAGTAGGACATATTTTGTTTGGTTGGCCATCATTATTTAAATCTTCATTAGGAAAAAATAAATCTGATAGTTCGTTTTCAAGAGCCTCAAGAATTTTGTCTCTTTCTAAGTCCGACATTTTATTTAAATGTGGCTTAAATCCATCCCAAAACTCTTTTAACAATTTTTTGTAATTTAATTTTCCATCTGACACTTTATCTAACTTTTTTTCTAAATCAGCGGTAAAATCATATTCTATATATTGTCCAAAGAAATTATTTAAAAAGGCAGTGAGAATTCTTCCTCGTTCTTGAGGTAAATGTTTACCTTTTTCTTTTTCAACATAACTTCTATTTATAAGAACTTGTAGGATAGATGCGTATGTAGAAGGTCTTCCAATACCTAACTCTTCCATTTTTTTTATAAGGCTTGCATCTGTATATCTAGGAGGAGGTTGTGTGAAATGTTGTTCTCCATCAGCCTTTTGTAGATCAACTTTATCATTTTCTAATAATTTTGGTAATATTTTATCATCTTCTCTATCCCTATAAATAAAAAAACCTGGGAAAGATACTTGTGATCCATTTGCTCGAAAAACAATACTCATATCTTTATTTGAAATATCAGCTGAAGTTTCATCTAGCTCAGCTGATTGCATTTGACTTGAAATAGTTCTTTTCCAAATCAATTCATAAAGTTTTAATTGTTCTGTATCTAAGTATTGCGACATATCCTCTGGATCACGTGAAATTGATGTTGGCCTAATTGCTTCATGAGCTTCTTGGGCATTAGCCGCTTTAGATTTATATACTCTTGGTATTTGAGGAATATAATCTTTACCATGACGGTTTATTATTTCTTCTCGTAATTCCTCAATAGCCTGAGAACTTAATTGGACACCATCTGTTCTCATATAAGTTATTAAACCAGTCGTTTCACTCCCAATATTTACACCTTCATATAATTTTTGGGCTATTCTCATTGTTCTTGACGCACCAAAACCTAATTTGTTTGAAGCTTCTTGCTGAAGTGTTGAAGTAGTGAAAGGTGCTAAAGGATTCCGTTTAACTCGCTTACTAACAATTTTAGTTATATTAAATGAAGATTTTCTAACTTTATCTAAAGCATTATTAGCTTCGTCTTCATTTTTAATATCCATTTTGGCTAATTTTTTACTATCAAGTATAAATAGCTTTGCTATGAAATTTTCATTATTCTTGTCTAGAAAAATCGAAGATATCGACCAATATTCTTCAATATTAAACTTTTCAATCTCAATTTCTCTTTCACAGATAAGTTTCAATGCAACGGATTGAACTCGGCCTGCAGATTTTGAGCCTGGAAGCTTTCTCCATAATATTGGAGAAATTGAAAAGCCAATCAAATGATCTAAAGCTCTCCTTGCCAAATATGCTTCAACCAACTCTGAATTAATTTTTCTTGGTTTTTTCATTGCGTCTAAAACAGCATTTTTTGTTATTTCATTAAAAACAACTCTTTCAACTGGTTTACCCAAAATAGTTTTTTTTGAATCTAAAATTTCTTTTAAATGCCAACTAATAGCTTCTCCCTCTCTGTCAGGATCTGTAGCTAAAATCAATCTATCAGCAGATTTTAACTCCCCAATAATTTCTTTAACAACTTTTTCTTTATCTTTATGCATTTCCCATGACATTTTAAAATTATCGTCAGGAAGAACTGCTCCATCCTTAGATGGTAAATCTCTTATGTGGCCAACAGATGCAATTACCTTGTAGTCATTTCCAAGATATTTATTAATAGTTTGAGCTTTTGCTGGAGATTCAACTATTACTAACTTCATTTGTTTTTAGCCTTAAATATATTAAAATTCTAAATTATATTATTTAAGTGCAGATAACACTACTTTTACAAAATAACAATAATTATGTTTTTATATCTTAGCTTCTGATCCATTTAGTAATCTCTTTATATTTTCTCTATGTTGTAAGTAACAAATTAATGAAATCAAAACAGAAGCTATAAAAAATGATTTTTCAGAAGTGAAGAAAAACATTGAAATTGGAATAAATAAATATGAGATCAATGCCGACAAAGAGCTTATTCTAAATAATTTTGCAATTGATACCCATATCAAAAGTGCTATCACTCCAACATACATATTAAGAAAAATTATAGTGCCAAAACCAGTTGCAACACCTTTACCACCTTTGAAATTTAACCATATCGGGAAACAATGTCCAATTACAGCAGATACAGCAACTAAAGATTGAAAAAGATTAATATTGTTAGTCAAATGAAATTCTATAAAACTTGGAGAAATACTTACAACATAGATAGCAAGCGCACCTTTGGTACCGTCTAGGATTAGAGTCAAGAGTGCTATTTTTTTATTTCCAGTTCTTAATACATTTGTGGCACCAATATTTCCACTTCCAATTTTTCTTATATCACCCAAACCAGATAGTTTAGAAAGTAATAAACCAAATGGTATTGATCCCATAAAATATCCAAAAAGGAAAACACTTAAAAAAAGTAAATGACTATGATCAAAAATCATTTTATAATTTTATCTTTAAGTATTTGGTTTATATGTGCTACTTGACCATTTATGAATGTGCCCAGAATTTTTCCTTTTATTTTTCTACGATCAAAGGGTGTAGGACTAGTTTTTAAATTATTTTGATTTATAACATCATGACAATTCTCATCAAAAATTATAAAATCAGCAAGTCCGTCTTTTTCTAAACTTGGTTTTTCCATTTTGAGTACATTTGCTGGATTAATAGTTAATAATGAAATTGCCTTATTTAAGTCTATAATTTTTTTATGTACTAACTCTAGCGTCATCAAAAATAAAGTTTCTATTCCAGATGCTCCAACGGATGCAGCTGAAAAAGGTTGTGCTTTTGTATCTTTTGATCGAGCTCTATGATCGGAAGCAATGGCATCAATTGTTCCATCTTGAATGCCTTCAATTACTGCTAATCTATCATCTTCTTTTCTTAGTGGAGGAGACAATTTAAACGCAGTGTTATAACTTAATAAAGAAGTTTCATTTAAAGCAAAATAAGGTGGAGCAGTATCACATGTTACTTTAAGACCTATTTTCTTCGCTTCTCTGATTACATTGATTGAATCGCGTGTTGATATATGAGCAACATGATAACTAGCCCCTGTTAATTTAGCTAATCTTATATCTCTCTCAACAATAATAACTTCTGCACATGAAGGTATACCAATTAACCCAAGACGAGTGGAAATTTCGCCTTCATTCATTTCACCGTTAATTAATGTAGTTGATGCTTTGTTTAAGCCAGATAAATCTTCATCTTCTGCATGTTGAATAATTGGACGATTAATCATCGCTGCATAACTCATTAAACGTCTCATAACTAAACTATTTTTTATACTTTTATTTCCATTTGTAAAACCAATGGCCCCCATTTCTGACATAAGACCTATTTCACTCATTTCTAAACCATGATCGTCTTTAGTGGCAGCACCATAGATATTTACTTTAGTAAGGTTAGGGGTTTCAGACTGTCTTTTAATATGATCTATTATTGACGGGTTATTTAATTTAGGAGTTTGATTTGGAAGGATTACCATCGAAGTAATACCATTTTCAGCGGCAATTTTTTGAATAGCTGTCAAATTTTCAGTTTTTCCAATATTAACTCGCATGTCTATTAGTCCAGGCGACATAGTCAAACCATTACAATCATAGATATTAATTTGTCTATCTTGATGTGAAACTTCAGTTTTAAAATCCTTACAAATTGAAAAAATTTTGTCATTACAAATGACAACATCTGAGATGTCATTGAAATATGTCTTAGGATTTAAAACTTTGATTGATTTTAAAACTGTAAAGGTCATTTTTAATTTTTCATCATATTATTTTTTGTATGATTTAAAGCTTCAATTATAGACATTCTTACTGCAACGCCCATTTCAACTTGAGTCTTGATTAAACTTCTATTTGTATCATCAGCAAGTGCAGATGCAATTTCCACTCCTCGGTTCATAGGACCTGGGTGCATAATAACAGCATTCGGGTTGGCTAGAGCAAGCTTTGCTTCATCAAGGCCGAAAAACTTAAAATATTCTCTCTCAGAGGGATTTTCAGTTCCTGTCATTCTTTCATTTTGTAAGCGTAAAAGCATGACAACATCAGCATCTTTAATACCCATTTTCATGTTACTAAAACACTTCACACCTAAATTTTCTAAATTTGAGGGCATTAATGTGGAAGGAGCAACACATCTTACCTCTGCTCCCATTGTTGTTAATAAATGTATATTTGATCTTGCCACTCTACTATTAGCTATATCTCCGCATATACTAATTTTTAATCCCTCTAAATAACCTACTCTTCTTTTTATGGTTAGGGCGTCTAACAGAGCTTGTGTAGGATGTTCGTGTCTACCATCACCAGCATTTATAATGCTACAATTTAAATAATCTGCAAATAATAGTGGGGCACCACTATGAGGATGTCTGACTATTAATAAATCTGGCCTCATAGCATTTAATGTGCTTGCAGTATCCAGCAAACTTTCTCCCTTTTTAATAGATGAATTTATAAGTGATATATTAATAACTTCTGCACCAAGTCTTCTTGCAGCAAGTTCAAATGAGACTCTTGTACGAGTTGAGTTCTCAAAAAATACATTAAGTACCACGTAACCTTGAAGTACTTTTGTATTAGTATGTCTATCTAAATTTGCAAAATAATCAGCTCTTTCAATCAATTTCTGGATTTCAGACTTTTCCATTCCTTCAATGGCTAATAGATGATTTGATGATAATTTTATAGGAGAAGAAAAGAAGCCTTTGTTCTTATTTTTTTTTAATTCATTCATTAAAAATATCTTACTACATCTTTTTTTGTAATCCGTCTAGTGCAGTTTGTAATATCCAACATGCAGCAAGTTGATCTGTTCTAACACTTCTTTTCTTCCTAGTCATATCTTCCATGATCATTGGTCTTTCAATTGCCATAGTAGACATTCTTTCGTCTTGAAAAAAAATTGGTAAATCCTTAACTCTCAAAATACTTTTTGTGAAATCACGAACAGAATCACATCTTGGCCCCAGACTTCCATCCATATTTAATGGCCAACCCATAATTAAACCTGCAATATCGTAATAATTAAATACTGACAATAGTTCATTTATGTCAGATGCAAGTTTTTTTCGCTTAATTGTTTTAATTGGTGAAGCAACGGTTAGATCAGTGTTACTAACTGCAATTCCAAGTGTTTTGGTTCCTGGATCAATACCTATAAGCCTTTTTTTTGGCAAAATATTTAACAAAAATTCATCAAGCTTGAAGATAGGCATAATTGATGCTAACAGATTTCCTTATTAATTAAAAATTATCAGTGAAATGAAGGATCAAAAATGTCCAATAAAGAATCAATCGTTGATATTCCTACTGTAAACAAAATAGCTAGATTATCTCGTTTAAATATTCCAGAAGCTAGTAAACAAAATCTTACTAATGATTTAAATAATATACTAGGTTTTGTAGCACAATTAGACGAAGTTAATACTTCAGACGTAAAACCTTTAGCTTCAGTAACAGGACATAAGTTACCTCTAAGAAGCGACAAAGTAACGGACGGAAACATTGAAGATTTAGTTTTAAAAAATGCTCCCGAAAGTTCTAGTGGATTTTTTGTTGTTCCAAAGGTTATTGAATAATGTCTGATTTACTCAAATTTGATTTATTAAGTGCGTCTATTGCTCTTAAGAATAAAGAATTTTCTTCATTAGAATTAACTAATGCTTACTTTGAAGCAATTGAACAGACATCAGCATTAGGAGCTTATTTAGAAATCGTAAAAGATCATTCTATAAATATGGCAAAAGCATCAGACAAAAATTTTAAAAATGGAACTGCAAGGCCACTAGAGGGTCTTCCGATTGGTGTGAAAGATATGTTTTGTACTAAAGATATTAAAACTACTGCATCTTCAAAAATACTTGAAAACTTTTGTCCTACTTATGAAAGTACTGTTACTCAAAATCTTTGGGATGATGGAGCAGTTATGCTAGGTAAATTATCTTGCGATGAATTTGCAATGGGATCTAGTAACGAAACAGCTGCTAAAGGAAATGTTGTTAACCCATGGCTAAAAAATAGTAAAATGTCGCCAGGGGGATCATCAGGCGGATCAGCTTCAGCAGTAGCTGCAAGGTCAGCACTTGCTGCTACTGGTACAGATACAGGTGGATCAATCCGGCAACCAGCGGCATTTTGTGGTATCACTGGCTTGAAACCAACTTATGGTCGATGCTCAAGATGGGGAATAGTTGCTTTTTCTTCTTCTTTAGATCAAGCAGGACCACTGACGAGGACAGTAAGTGATGCTGCTCTTATGCTTAATTCTATGGCTGGTCACGACAAAAAAGATTCAACCTCGGCTAATTTAGAAATGCCTGATTTAATGAATTACTTAGATAAAGGAATAAGAGGAAAAAAAATAGGCATACCTAAAGAATATACTCAAGATGGTATTTCAGACGATATTGTCACGTTCTACGAAAAATCAATCAATTGGTTAAAAGAATCTGGTGCAGAGATTTTGCCAGTTTCTTTACCGCATACAAAGTATGCTTTACCTGTTTATTATATAATAGCTCCTGCTGAAGCCTCTAGTAATCTCGCTAGATATGATGGCGTAAGGTATGGAAAAAGAAATGAAGCTGCAAGTCTAGATGAGATGTATGAAGTTACACGCGGAAATGGTTTTGGTGAAGAAGTAAAAAGAAGAATAATGATTGGAACATATGTTCTATCCTCTGGATACTATGATGCATATTACCTTAAAGCTCAAAAAGTTAGGAGATTAATAAAAGAAGATTTCGACAATGTTTTTGAAGAGGTTGATTATATTTTAACTCCGTCAACACCAACAACTTCTTTTGAATTAGGTAAAAAACAAGACCCTTTAACTATGTACTTAAATGATATTTTTACTGTACCAGCGAGCTTGGCTGGTTTGCCAGGTATATCCTTACCGGTAGGTTTAGATAAATCAGGTTTACCTATTGGCATACAATTAATTGCAAACTCTTTTGATGAACCGGGTTTAATAAGTACAGCTAGAGTTTTAGAAAGAAGTGCTGAATTTAATTTTATAGCCGATGGAGCTGCAAAATGAATGAATCTATTAATTTAAAGCCTGGTCAAATAAATGGAGAGACAGGTATTTGGGAAATGGTTATTGGTCTTGAAATTCATGCACAAATTTCAAGTAAATCCAAACTTTTTTCTGGGGCGTCTGCTTCTTTTGGAGCAGAAGCGAATTCTAATGTTTCGTTAGTTGATGCGGCAATGCCAGGAATGTTACCTGTTATTAATGAGTTTTGTGTTGAGCAGGCTGTAAAAACTGGATTAGCGCTTAATGCAAAAATTAATAACGTTTCGATTTTTGATAGAAAAAATTACTTTTATGCAGATCTACCACAAGGGTATCAGATAAGTCAGTTTACAAAACCAATTGTTGGAGAGGGTGAAATTATAATTGATTTAGATGACGGTTTACAAACTACCATAGGGATAGAACGTTTGCATCTTGAACAAGATGCAGGAAAATCTCTACACGATCAGCATCCTAGTAAATCTTATATTGATTTAAATAGAACAGGTGTTGCATTAATGGAAATTGTATCTAAACCTGATATTAGATCACCACAGGAAGCAGGTGCTTATGTTAAGAAAATTAGATCTATTTTGAGATATGTGGGGGCCTGTGATGGAAATATGGAAGAAGGTTCACTAAGAGCTGACTGTAACGTCTCAGTAAGAAAATCAGGTGAAGAGTTTGGAACAAGGTGTGAAATAAAAAATTTAAACTCTGTTAGATTTATAATTCAGGCAATTCAATCTGAAGCCGAAAGACAAGTAGAAATTCTAGAAGAAGGTGGTAAGATAAATCAAGAAACTAGGCTTTTTGACACTTCTACGGGTGAAACCAGATCTATGAGAAGTAAAGAAGATGCTCATGATTATAGATATTTTCCAGACCCAGACCTTTTGCCTCTTGAATTTAGTGATAGTTGGGTTCAAAAAATTAGAGAAACACTCCCTGAACTTCCTGATTTACTCAAAAAAAGATTAGTCACCGATTTTGGTATTACTCCTTATGACGCCTCAATTTTAGTTGAAGAAAAAGATTATGTAGATTTTTACCAAAAAGCTGCAAACGGTAAAGATGGAAAGTTAACTGCTAATTGGATGATTACAGAGCTATTTGGTGCTTTAAAAAAAGAAAATATATCATTATCCAACAGTCCTATTTCGCCTGAGAACCTTGGTCAATTGATTGCTTTAATTTCTGATGGCACAATTTCTGGCAAAATAGCAAAAGATGTATTTGCAGAAATGATGATAAGTAAAAAATCTCCATCAGATATCGTTAAAGAAAAAGGTCTTGAGCAAGTTTCAGATGATACAGAAATTTTAAAATTAATAGATAAAGTTATTTCAGAGAATGAAGATAAGGTTAAAGATTATCTAGGTGGTAAGGATAAACTTTTTGGTTTCTTTGTAGGTCAGGTTATGAAATTGTCCCAAGGAAAAGCAAATCCAGGAATAGTCAACAAATTACTTAAGGATAAACTTAAATAATTTATTTTTAAGCTATATTTTTTGGTTTCCAATTTGCTAATATTATAGCTATCACTATTGAGACAAACCCAATAATTAACTTAAAAGTTATTTCTTCATTAAGTATTATTGATCCAAGTAAAATAGCTGATAAAGGATTAAATCCAAGAGATATCGCGGCTTGAGTTGGTGAAATTAATTGAAGTGCTTTTCCCCAGCAATACATCATTAGAACTCCCCCAGGTATAATTAACATCAATAAAGCTGCAACTTCAAATTCATTGATTTCTAAAAGATTATTAATAGATTTACCAAAAATTATAGATATGAAAAAATTAAATATTGTACCAATTAAAATAACATAGATCATTACAGGTATGTTCCCATATTTCTTTAAATATTTACCTGAAAATACTGTAAAGCATGATGCTGATAAAACACCAATCATCATAAGAAAGTCACCTTTTAATGTAGAGGCAAAGTTCTCATCTACTTTTTCAGACATACAAAATGATACTCCTGCAATAGCAAGTAGGACAGCGATAGATTTGTTAATCGTAATTTTTTCAATATTAAAAAAATAAGCAATAATTATTGTACATAAAGGCATTGTTGCATAAAGTAATCCTGCTCTTGCAGCAGTTGTATGTTCTAGACCTAAAGCCATAAAATTTGGAAAAAGAGTAATCATAGCTAAACCAAGTAAACTCATAGGAATTAAATCTGTCTTGAAAAACTTCTTTTTCATATAAATTGACATGGATAGTAAAAATAGAATTAAACCAGTTAAACCATAACGCAAAAAACTTAATGTGAATGGATCTATGCTATCAACAACATATCTTGTAAATACAAATGTGGATCCTCCTAACATCGCAGATAAAGAAGCAAAAAATGATCCTAGCAGTAAAGTTTTGAGGATTGTTTTGTCTTTATTCATTATAGATTTTCTAATAAGTTGTAGTAAGGACATAACTTTAAAATTAACCTAATACAACTTTTAACAATTAAAGATAATAAGATTATGAAAAAAAATAAATTAGGAAGAACAGGATTAGATATTTCGCAGGTTATACTTGGAGGAGGATGGGTAGGTGGACTTTTTATTGACCCAAAATATGAAACTATGGAAAAAGCTATAGAATTTTCAATTGAGTCAGGGATCAACTGGATTGATACAGCAGAAAGTTATAGTGATGGCCAATCAGAAAAAAATATTGGTGATTTGTTAAGTTCCCTCTCAGGTGAGAACAAGCTACAAGTCTCATCAAAAGCAAGACTAGATCCCACAAGTTCAGAAACATTTGAATCTCAACTTGATAGAAAATTAGATAACAGTCTTAAAAGATTAAAATTAGACAAACTAGAATTATATCAGTTACATAATAAAATAACACTCGAAGAAAGTGATGAAACTTTAACATCTGCTCAAATTTTAAAGACTAATAGTGTCTCTGAAATTATGGAAAAAATCAAAGAGGACGGTAGGGTAGATAGTATTGGCTTTACTGCTTTGGGTGATACTGTTTCCATTAAAGATGTAGTCAATACAGGCTCTTTTGATACCGTCCAAATATATTATAATCTTTTAAATCCAACAGCTAATTTTGATGATAAAGGTTTGTGGAATGATCATGACTTTTCTGGCTTGATATCAGATTGTCAAAAACAAAATATGGGTATAATGGGTATAAGAATTTTTGCCGCTGGTCTACTTGCAACTGATATAAGACATGGGAGAGAAATTCCTGTTACACATGTTATTGATACAAGTGAACAAGAAAAACGAGTTAAAAAAATATTTGAACTTGTAGGTGAAGCTCATGGTAACAGAGCCCAATTTTCTCTAAGGTATGGATTATCAACTAATAATTTGCATTGTGCTGTATTAGGTTTAGCATCATTAGATCATCTTGAAAACTCAATTCAAGCAGTTGAAATGGGCCCATTACCTAAAGATGTTTTAGAGGAAATTTTAAAACTACAAAAAACAAATTTTATTTGAGTAAGTTTTAATTGAATTCAAGTAGATTGAGGTATTAATGAAAATATTAATTTTAGGAGTAGGTGGCATCGGAGGCTTTTTTGGAGGTTACCTTCAACAAAGTGGTGCAGATGTCACTTTTTTAGTAAGGCCTAAAAGAAAAGATTTATTATTAAAAAATGGTTTAAAAGTAATTAGTCCGCTTGGAAACCTTAAACTAAAACCAAATCTAGTCATAGCAAATGAACTAAAGCCAATCTACGACATAATATTAATTTCTTGTAAAACATATGATTTAGATCAAGCTATACTTGATTTAAAACTTACCAAAGGGAAAGGTGTTATAATACCTTTTTTAAACGGTATGACTCACTTAAAAAAGTTAGATAAAGAGTTTGGAAGTGATAACGTCATGGGAGGTGTTGCTCATATAAGCTCAACTATAAACCAAAACGGAACAATAGAACACTTTAGTGAATTTAAAAAACTTACTTTTGGAAACAGAATACCTAGCCAAAATTATCTTTTAAAACCATTTTTAGATATGTGTAAAAAAACTAAATTTGATGCTGTTATTAGTGAAGATATAACTCTAGATTTATGGAAAAAATGGATTTTTATTGCTACTGTTGCAGGAGCAACAACTCTTTTTGGTTCAACTTTGGGAGAGATTAGTAATCATGAAGTTGGTAAAAAAACTTTAACGGATTTGTATAAAGAATGTAGATCAATTGCTGAATTTAATGGTTATAAACTTGATGATAATGAATCAAATAATGTCTTGAAAAATATTATGATTAAAGATTCCCCTATTAAAGCGTCTATGCAAAGAGACGTTGAAAAAAATGCCTTTACAGAGCATGAGGAGATATTTGGGCATTTGATTTCTAAAGCACAAAATTATAATTTTGATAGTCCTATATTGACTTCATGTTACTTAAAAATGAAACTATACAAAGAAAAATTAACTTAGTTTTATGTTCCAATTTTAAACGAAGATTTTAAGCCTCTTAAACAAGCTACAACACTTAAACCAGTAATTTTGCCTGTTCCTGGATTCTCAGGTGTTTGAACATTTTGAATAGACATTTCAAAAACAGCGCTGTCTGAGTCAACTTGAACTTTATGGGTATTTCTCTTTAAATTAGGATCAGCCCATATTTCAAGTTTTGTTTTATCCGCGCCAATTCCAGCTAGACCTACCGCTGCAGCAACATTTACATTAGCTGGAAAAGCTTTTGCACCATCGGTTGCAGACCCTTTGAATATTAATTTTGGTTCTAATAAATTATTTATTTGAATATTATTATTAATAACATATGGAGCATTAGTCAGAGCATTAGGTGGTTTACGTGTAATCATTGTGACAGAATTAATGTTAGATTCTGAAGCGGCTCTTAGGGCATCTAAGCCTAAAATTGCTCCTGTGGCTAAAATAATTTGAGAGTTGTTATTCTTCGCTAATTTCTCTAGGTCCAAATTATCAAGCATTCCTGAGCCACTTACTGTTATCAATTTTCTTTGTTTATTAATACATTTAGTAGCAATTTCTCTAAAAGCCTCTTTGGGAGCGCAGTCAATAATTATCTCACAATTATCAACAAGGTTATCTAAATCATAAATTTCTATATTTTTATCTAATTTATCAATTCTTTCTTGAGCGTTAGCTTTACTTCTTGATGTGATACCATATAAAGAAAAATCTTCTACCCCATTAATAAGTGCTTTACCAACTTCTGTTCCTATGGACCCAAATCCAACAATCCCGACATTCATGATTTTATCCTATTTTTTTCATCTTCCAATTGCATATCCTTGCATAAATCTTGGATTTGCTGCGCCTTTTAAAATTCCATTTTCCTTAGAGGCGGCTGTCATTCTCCCAAGGCTCCATTCAGTATCAACAGAAATTTTATGACCCTTTTTCTTAAGTTCATCAATAGTCTTTGAAGGAAACCTTCCTTCAACGGCTAAGTGACCTATATCGGTTTCTCTTGGATAAAAGGAATTTGGAAAGTGAGCTGTACTAAAACCTGGGGCATCAATAGCCTCCTGAAGGTTCAATCCAAAGTGAACGTGTCTCAAAAATAAATGAAGTGACCACTGATCTTGCTGATCGCCACCTGGTGTTCCAAAAACCATATATGGAACACCATCTTTTAATGCTAAGCTCGGAGACAAAGTCGTTCTGGGTCTCCTCTTAGGTCCTATGCAAGCAGGTGATTTATCATCTAACCAAAACATTTGACCTCTATTAGACAAACAAAAACCTAGTTCTGGTATAATAGGAGAACTTTGTAACCATCCACCACTAGGTGTTCCTGCGATCATGTTGCCCCATTTGTCTATTATATCAAAATGAGTGGTAT
>OCZA010000053.1_pt1 | contig 36741 bp, 37 predicted proteins | sample 1539021 | NCBI WGS metagenome assembly OCZA01 (sample SAMEA2619376, study PRJEB22493) | marine metagenome | biome: marine biome (ENVO:00000447); feature: surface water layer (ENVO:00002042); material: "saline water (ENVO:00002010), including plankton (ENVO:xxxxxxxx)" | depth 5 m | reverse complement strand
AGTTGTAACGTGATCTGCATGAAGAAGGACTGATTTTCTATCTAAAAAAGGATGAGTAAGATTAATGTCGATTAATTTTTTACCTTCTATTGTGGAAATCACTTCTAATTTTTGTTCCCACCTCTTTGAGCATTGGTCAACCATTTCAGATGCAATTACATAAAATTTATTATTCATTTTAATCACTGAGTATTTGTATTCAGGATTAATACATACTGCTACATTCGATGGTATTGTCCATGGGGTCGTAGTCCATATGACAAATGACATTTCAGTAAGATCTTCAGTATTAAATAAATCTTTTACTTTTTTTAGTGATGAATCATCAACCTTGAATGCAACATCTATTGCTTTTGATATTTTATCAATATATTCAACTTCTGCCTCTGCTAAAGAAGATCCACTCTCTTGGCACCAATGAACAGGCTTTTCACCTTTTTCTAAGTGCCCTTCACTAAAAATAATACCTAAAGACCTAACGATATCTGCTTCAAATTTTGGATCTAATGATTTGTATGAATTTTCCCAATCACCAAGCACACCAAGTCTTTTAAAATCATCTAATTGTTTATTTATTTGAGTTTCAGCATACTCCTTACAAGCCTTTTGAAAACTTTCTTTATTTTTAACAAGTTCGCTGTTTTTTCCATGTTTCTTTTCAACATTAAGCTCAATTGGAAGACCGTGACAGTCCCATCCTGGTATAAATGGAGAATCTAGGCCTTGCAATGTTTTAGATTTGGTAGTGATATCTTTTAAAATTTTGTTAACAGAATGACCAAGATGGATAGCACCATTAGCATAAGGCGGTCCATCATGGAGTAAAAATAGATCCTTGTCCTTATATTTTTGTCTTATTTTCTTGTAAAGATTTGTTTTTTCCCAAAAATCAAGAATATCTGGCTCCTTTCTCGGCAATCCAGCTTTCATAGAAAAATCAGTTTTTGGTAGATTTAAAGTATCTCTATAATTAGTTGTCATCGGAATTATTTATAAAATTTTTAGCTATTGAAATATCCTGTTGAATTTGTAATTTTAACATGTCTAAATTCTCAAATTTCTTTTCATCTCTTATTTTTTTTATAAATCTTACTTTTAACCTTTGTGAGTATATAAATTCGCTAAATTCAAATAAATGAACTTCAAGAACAGGATTTGTACCCCCAACAGTAGGTCTAACACCCATATTGGCTATACCATAATATGTTTTTTCTCCAAGATTACATTGCACTGCATATACGCCCTGTATGGGTAGTTTTTGTTTTGGAAGCCATATGTTTGCAGTTGGAATATCAATAGTTCTTCCAAGATGTTGCCCATGAACAACTTTTCCTGAAAAAGTATAAGGCCTTCCAAGAAGTTTTTCTGCAAGTTTAAAATTATTATCTATAAGTGCTTTTCTTATTCTTGAACTACTAACTCGCTCATCTTTATACAATATTGTTTCTGTATTCTCTACAAGAATACCTCTCTTCTTTCCCCATTCTCTTAATTGATCCGTATCACCTTTTCTATCCAGTCCAAATCTAAAATCATCTCCAACTGTAAAACTTTTAAGATTAATAGAGTCTAATATCTCGGAAATAAAATTTTCAGGTGACATTGTTCTAAGTGAATTATTAAATTTAAGAAAAAAAGCAAAATCAATGCCACTTTTTTCTAACAATTTAAACTTTTCTCGCCAAGAACATATTCTTGGAGGAATCTCATTATGTAAATTATTAATGCTAGCAAAATATTCAGAAGCATGAGGTTCTGTAAAAAATACAATTGTTTTTGAATTGAATTCTTTTGAATTATTTTTAATCTTTTCTAAAATAGCCTGATGACCTAAATGTAATCCATCAAAATTACCAATAGTTCCTGAAAGCTTAATATCTTTAAATCTTGATTTGAATAACTCTAAATTATGCTGACCTCTTATAAGATACATATTAATTAAATAAATTTTTTAATGATTTTTGATATATCAATTTTGAAACAGAAAAATAAATGGCTATAGAAATAATAATTTCTATAGTTAAAAAAAGAAATCGTTGGGGTTGATTAAAATTCATGAAGTTTGTCATGGATGTAAAAAAATAAAGAAAGATAATTAATGCAATACTTGAAAATAATATCATTATATTAAACCTATTAATAACACCATGTATTTTTATAAATCCATCTTTATATAGAATGCCTTCAAGAATTAAAACGCTGATTAAAGCTGCAACTGAGCTTCCGATTGCTATACCTACGTGTCCAAAATTAAGAACAAATGCCAACAAATAATTTAAAGAAGCATTCAATACCAATGAAATAATAGCTACAAACATAGGGGTTTTGGTATCTTTTCTAGCAAAGAATGCTGGTGTAAGAACTTTCATAAGCATAAAAAAAGGCAATCCCATTGAAAATGCCATTAAACTCATAGAAGAATTAAAAACATCCACCTCAGTAAATGCTCCTCTGTAAAAAATTGTACTTATTAGATCTTCTGCACAAAACATTAAGCCAATTAAAGAAGGGATTCCAATAAACAAAACAAATCTTTGGCCTTTCTTGATAGTATTATTGAATGCAATTCTTTCTTTATTCGCATCTAACTTTGATAAAGTTGGAAGCAAAACGGTGCCAATAGCTATTGCAAAAATTCCTAATGGAAACTGAACTAATCTATCAGACACATATAGCCATGTTGGGCTACCTGTTTGTAGCAATGATGCAAATATTGTATCTACCAACAAATTAATTTGTATTATTCCACCAGCTAAAATAGCTGGAAAAATTACTACAAAGAATTTTTTAATGCCTTCGTTTTGAAAATTTAATTTTGGTATGGGTAGTCTTTTAATGCTTCTTAAGGGAGCTATTTGAATAATTAATTGAAGGAAGCCCGCCAGCAGAACACTCCATGCTAGAACATATATAGGCATGTCATATTTTGGTGCAATAAATAGTGCTGCGATAATGAGAGATAAATTAAAAATAACAGGAGTTAAAGCAGGAACAGAAAATTTTTGATGCGTATTTTGAATTCCTCCTGCTAAGGCTACCAACGATATTAATGCCAAGTATGGAAACATTATTCTCAAAACTTGAACAGATATATCTTGTTTTACTGGATCAAAGTAAAAACCTGGTGCAAATAAAAAAATAAATATTGGTGCAAATATTAAAACTATTAATGTAAAAATAAATAGAGTAAATACTAATATGCCAGTAATAGCATTTAAAAATTCTTGAGAACGCGCATTATCTTGTTTTCCTTCATATTCTGAGTACAAAGGAACAAATGCCTGATTAAAAGCACCTTCTGCAAAAAAACGTCTGAATAAATTTGGGATTTTAAGGCAAATTACAAAAATGTCATGAAAAACAGATGCTCCAAATAAATTTGTTGTAGAGATATCTCTTATGAGACCAAAGAATCTAGAAAGGCTAGTACCAGAAACTACTTTCTTCAAATTATTAAAAAAATCTTTATTTGTATGTAAATTATTAATTGTCTTGCTCAAAATTTAATGATGCAGAATTTATACAATATCTCAAACCGGTCGGTTCAGGACCATCATTAAAAACATGACCAAGATGAGCATCACATTTTGAACATCTTACTTCAGTTCGCCTCATACCAAATGAGTAATCTTCTACCTCATCAATAAAACTATCTTCTTTTGGAATAAAGAAACTTGGCCAGCCACAACCAGCATCGAATTTAGAATCTGATGCAAACAAGTGTTGTCCACAACAAACACATTTATAACTTCCCTTGTCATTAAAATCCCAATACTTACCAGTAAATGGCTTCTCTGTTCCAGATTCCCTGGTTACCCTATAGCTTTCTTGATCAAGCAAGCTCTTCCATTCATCATCAGTTTTGACAAGTTTAGACATAAACTAATTGTAATTAAAAAGAAGATATATAGGTAGGTGTTAGCTAGCTTTTAATTGCATAGAAACATTGTCAGTATAAGTAAAGAAATCATCAAGCAGACTATCGGTGGGTTTATATATCCTTCTTCTTTTATCAATTGTTGAGCTGGTCTCGTTAATGTAACCAAGCTTAACTGCTTGTTTCAAAACTTGTAGACGTTTTATTCTGGAGGCATATTTTTTCGGAACAAGCGAGATAGCATACTCTTGTGATATCTCATTACCTTCAAGGTATTCCCACATAAAACTCATTAAAAAATAGAATCTATAGGTATCAGCTTGAAAGAAATTCAATGAATCTGGATTATTTGGATTATCTATAGTTTGTGTAAGAATATTCTTTATAAATTTTCTTGCTCTTGAAATTGAATCACTAGAATCTTTACTCACAAATTCCTCTCTTAAAATTTAATGGTTATATTTATTATGTATGCAATTTGTGTGCCAAATTTAGTATTTAAATAATACATAATTATTATAGATAATAATAACATTAATCAATGTGTATTATTTGGATTTATTAAACTCTTAAGCCAATCAAAGAAAGAATTATCTTTAAGGGAATATTTATCAAGCATATCAAAATCATATGCTAGTTTTTTTGGATCTTTAAAGAAATCTTTGCGAGTATTAAATTCTTTTTTATCAAGCTTTTTAATAAATGTTGCTGGATTTCCTGCATAAATACAGTTCTCGTCAACATCTTTTGTAACAACTGAACCTGCTCCAATAATACTATTTTTACCAATAGTAACGCCCTTGCAGATTATTGCGCTATCACCTATCCAAACGTTGTCTTTTATAAAAACAGGTTTAGTGGTTCCAACCGGTTTTGCACGATCATATATACCATGCCAGTCTGCATCAGATATATATGCTCCATGTGCGATCATGCAAGCATCACCTATTTCAATTTTTTCAGCAGCCATGATCCTTACACCAGGTGTAATTAAGGAATATTTGCCAATAATGATTTCACCCTTATGTTCACCAATATTCCATGATGTGAATTGAATATTTGCATCACTAGCGCCAATTAAAGTTGGATAATCATCTATAGTAACGTTGCTTCCAAAGACTTGGATATATCTTGGTTTAAAATAAGCGCCCCCTTTTCCTAAATATTTAAACTGAGGTTTTAAGAAGTGTCTTACATATATTCTGTTTAACTTAGTAGCATACTTTTTAAGCCAGTAAGGTCTGTTATCTTTTCTAATACAAAACTCCAAATTAATATTTTTCTTATGCTAAAGTAGCAAAAATATTTCCAATTAAAATTGAATAATAAATACATTATAGAGTTTAAAAACTTAGTCAAGATAGGGATTCCAATCTTTGGTTCTCAGATGTCATATATGCTTATGGGTGCAACAGACACGATCATAGCTGGAAGAGCTAGTGCTACTGACTTAGCAGGATTAGCTGTAGGTACTGCATTTGCTAATACTTTATGGTTTTTTGTTACAGGTGTAATATTTTCTGTAACTCCAATTGTTGCACAATTATTTGGAGCAAAAAAATATAAAGAAATTGGAAAAAAGTTAAGGGAGATTTTGTGGATTGCTGCCTTATTGGGTTTTTTGCTAGCATTTATTATTTACAATTTCGATATTTTACTAAATTTCTTGCCTATAAAAGACTCTATAACTGGTGTAACTAATGGATATCTTAAAGCTGTAGCTCCTGGGCTAGCATTTATAACTATCTTTACATGCTTAAGATGTTACAGCGAAGGAATGACGCTTACAAAGCCAATATTCATAATTGCTTTCTCAGGTATGTTACTTAATATCCCACTTGACTTAATATTTGTTTATGGATGGTTTGGATTTCCAGAGCTTGGGGGGATTGGATGTGGAGTAGCAACTTCAATCGTTGCATTCTCAATGATGATCATTCTGTTTTGTTATATTGCCATATCAAAAAATTACAAATCAACTGAACCTTTTGTAGTATTCACTCCTCCATCGATTAAAACAACAAAAGAAGTTATTAAGCTTGGCTTGCCAATAGGAATTGGAATATTTATAGAGTTGAGTATGTTTTCAGGAGCAGCAATTATACTAAGTATTTTAGGAGAGGTTGTGGTTGCAGCTCATACTGTTGCAATTAATATAGCTAGTTTATTTTTTATGGTCCCATTAGCAATTGGTCTAGCCTCTGCTACAAGAGTAGGAAATTTATTAGGTGCCAGTAATCCTCAACAGGCAAAAACAGCTTCTTTTGCAACAATCTTATTATGTATATTTGGTGCTCTAATTAATGTTGTCATCATTCTTACACTTGGTGCAAAAATTGTAAGTCTATATACAACAGAGTTACCTGTATTTGAACTTGCAGTAAGTCTAATTATATTTGCCGCAATTTTTCAACTACCAGATGGCATTCAAATGGGTGCTCTAGGTAGCTTGAGAGGATATAAAGATACATTTATTCCAATGATTTTGCTTTTGATATCCTATTGGTTTTTTGCAATGCCGATTGGTTTTTATCTTACAAACTATGGTTTCGGAAGCCCGTTGGGTGCAAAAGGTATGTGGTTTGGGATGATTATTGGTTTAAGTATTTTTTCTGTTTTATCAATTTTGAGATTGAAAAGAATTATAAAAAAACATCTTAGAATTAAGAGTTCAAAACCTCATCAACTTTTGCACCAATAGAAACAAGATTATCTGCTACATGAACTCCACATTCTTTGAGTTTTTTAATTTTATCTTCTGCAGTGCCCTTTCCTCCAGCAATTATCGCTCCAGCATGGCCCATTCTTTTGCCAGCAGGTGCTGTTTGCCCTGCTATATAAGATATTACTGGCTTAGATACATTATTTAAAATATATTCTGCAGCTGCCTCCTCTGCATTTCCTCCAATTTCTCCGACCATAACAATAGCCTTTGTTTGAACGTCGTTTTCAAATAGTTTTAGAATATCAATAAAAGAAGAGCCAGGTATTGGATCTCCACCAATACCAACACAACTGCTTTGTCCAAAACCCAGATCAGTTGTTTGTTTTACAGCTTCATATGTAAGTGTGCCTGACCTTGAAATAATACCTATGGAACCAGGTTTATGGATGCTACCAGGCATAATTCCTAATTTAGTTTCTCCTGGAGTTATAACCCCAGGGCAGTTAGGGCCTATTAATCTTACTCCGAGATTATCTACTCTTTTTTTGACCTCTAGCATATCTAAAGTAGGCACCCCCTCTGTTATACAAATAATTAATTTAATACCAGATTCAGCAGCCTCTAGAATTGAATCTTTACAAAATTTTGCAGGAACAAATATTATTGATGCATTTGGTTTAACTTCTTTCATAGCTTCTTCAACTGTATTGAATACAGGCTTATTAAGATGTTTTTGTCCTCCCTTGCCTGGGGTTACTCCTCCAACAATATTTGTACCATATTCAATTGCTTGTTCAGAATGCAAAGTACCTTGTGATCCAGTAAAACCTTGAACAAGCAATCTTGTATCTTTATTAACTAAAATACTCATTCTGCTAACTCCACTGCTTTTTTTGCAGCATCAGTTAGATTATTTATGCTCTGAATTTCAATATCAGCGTCTGATAATATCTTTGCTCCTAAAACAGCATTATTACCCTCAAGTCTTACAACAACTGGTATATCAACATTTACTTCTTTTATTGCAGCCACAACTCCCTCAGCAATAAGATCGCACCTAACAATGCCACCAAATATATTTACTAATACAACTTTAACTTCTGGGTCCTTTAAAATTATTTTAAATGCTTTTGTAACTCTTTCTTGAGTTGCAGTACCTCCAACATCTAGGAAATTTGCAGGATTGCCACCAAAGAATTTAATGGTATCCATTGTTCCCATCGCCAATCCGGCGCCATTTACCATACAGCCAATATTTCCATCTAGTGATACATAACTTAGATCACTTTTTGCTGCTTCCACTTCCTGAGGATCTTCTTGAGTTTCATCATGCATTTCTCGAATGTCTGGTTGTCTATAAAGCGCATTTGCATCAATGTTAATCTTTGCATCTAAACAATGTAAATTACCTTGCTCTGTAATTACTAAAGGGTTGATTTCAAGCAGACTTAGATCTTTTTCAATAAAAAGTTGAAAAAGGTTCTGAATCATAGGTATAAACTGTTTAGTTTGATCATCATTAAGTTTTAACACTTTAGCAATACTAATTGCATCATCTTCAATATTAGAGTTATTAGAGTCGATTCCCTTATAAATGATTTTTTCAGGAGAATTTTTTGCAACATCTTCTATATTAACTCCACCCTCGCTGGAACCTATGAATACAATTTGTTGAGAATCTCTATCGATTACAGCACTTAAATATAGTTCTTTTGCTATTTCGGTACATTCTTCAATTAAGATTGAATTTACTAGTTGGCCTTTTTTGTCAGTTTGATATGTTATCAGCCTTTTACCAAGCCATTTTTTTGAAAACTCAACAGCCTGGTCAGGTGATTCGATTAATTCTACTCCGCCAGCCTTACCTCTTCCACCAGCATGAACTTGTGCTTTAACAACCCATTTGGAACCACCTATTTTGTTACATGCTTCTATTGCATCGTTAGCACTAAATATAACTTCTCCTTTTGAAACTGGAAGATTGTATTGGGCAAATAATAATTTGCCTTGATATTCATGAAGGTTCATTACTTTTTGTTACCTATATGAATAGCTTGATTGTTTGCAGCAAGAGCAGCCTCATGAAAAGCCTCGGAAACCGTTGGATGACTAAACATTGTTAATGAAATATCTTCTGAGCTTGCACCAAATTCCATTGAAATTAATGCTTGTTGGACAATTTCAGCTGCAGCTGGACCAAAAACATGGACGCCAAGTATGGTGTCGGTTTTTTTATCTGACAAGACTTTTACAAACCCAACTGATTGATCAACAGCAAGTGCTCTTCCAGACGCGGCAAAAGGAAATTTACCAACTTTATAATCAATTTTTTTTAACTTTAATTCATCTTCATTATGTCCAACCCAAGCAATTTCAGGGTGAGAATAAATCACAGAGGGCACTAAATCATAATTAACTTGAGCTTGTTTTTCTGCGATTCTTTCTGCGACCATAATACCTTCTTCACTTCCTTTATGAGCGAGCATCGGTCCTCTCACAACATCACCAACAGCCCAAATGTTTGGGACTGAAGTTTGACAAAATTCATTTACTTCGATGAAGCCTTTATTAATTGATATATTAACCTTTTCACCTATAACCCCAGAAGAGTTGGGATATCTTCCTACTGCAACTATTAATTTTTCAAATTTGCTCTTAATTTCTTCACCTTGGCATTCATAACTAACTGAAACATATTCTTTATGTTCTGAGCATTTTGTAACTGTTGAACTTAACTTGATATCAAGGCCTTGTTTTTTAAACTCTTTGAAGGATTCTTTAGAAATATCTTTATCTGCCATCGGAAGAAAATCATCTAATGCTTCTATTACAGTAACCTTAGATCCAAGTCGTGACCATACACTTCCAAGTTCTAAACCAATTATTCCAGCACCAACTACTCCAAGAGTCTCTGGCACCTTAGTAAAACCTAATGCCCCAGTACTATCTACAATGTTTTTACCAAAAGGTGCTGAAGGAATCTCTATGGGCTTAGATCCTGTAGCTATAATTATATTTTTAGTTTCAATCTTCTCAACAGCACCATCAGCTTTTACAACTTCAACTGTATTTGCATCAATAATTTTTCCTCTTCCAGAATATGATTCAACTTTATTAGAGGAAAATAATCCATTAATTCCTCCTGTAAGTTTATTAACAATATCGTCTTTTCTCTTCATCATTGAACTAAGATCTAGTTTTAATTCACCAATCTCAATGCCATGTTCACTAAGATTCTTGTTAGCTTCATAATATCTGTGAGATGAATCAAGAAGAGCTTTAGAAGGAATACATCCAACATTTAAACAGGTGCCACCAAAATTAGCGTTACCTTTCTTATCAACTGATTCTTCAATACATAAGGTTTTAAGGCCAAGTTGAGAAGCTTTAATTGCAGCAACATATCCTGCTGGGCCACTTCCTATAACAACTACATCAAACATATTTTCCTGTATTATAAATTTAGTAATAGCCTTTCTGGCGATTCAAGTTGTTCTTTTATTGAGACTAAAAAAGTAACAGCTTCCTTACCGTCAAGCAGTCTATGATCGTAACTCATGGCAAGGTACATCATTGGTCTAATAGATACCTGACCATCAATTGCAACAGGTCTGTCTTGTATGGCATGCATGCCTAAAATTGCTGTTTGTGGTGCATTCAAAATAGGAGTAGATAATAGAGATCCAAAAATGCCGCCATTTGATATAGTAAAAGTTCCACCTTGCATCTCTTCAATAGATAATTTTCCAGTTCTTGCCTTTTCAGAGTAGCTTAATATAGATTTTTCTATCTCAGGTAAAGACTTTGTATCAGCATCTTTAATGATTGGGACTACTAATCCTCTTTCCGTTGACACAGCAACTCCAATATCTTGAAAACCATGATAAACAACATCATCTCCATCAATTGATGCGTTAACAACTGGAAACTTTTTTAATGCCTGAACGGCAGCAATTACAAAGAAACCCATAAAGCCTAATTTCACTTCATGTTCTTTTTCAAATTCAGCGCCATATTTTGATCTGAGTTCTTTTATAGGTAACATATCTACTTCATTAAAAGTTGTCAGCATTGCTGTTTCTTGTTTTACAGAAACAAGTCTCTTTGCAATTGTTGATCTTAAGCGTGACATAGGTACGCGCTTTTCAGGTCTTTCTGAATTTGAACTTAAATCTATAGAATGAGTACTCTTAGAAACTGCGTTGTTAGAATCTAAATGATTTATAAGATCAGCTTTTGTAATTCTCTCACCTTTTCCAGATGGTTTAACATCGTTTGGATCTATGTTTTCTTCTAAGATTATTTTCTTTGCTGCAGGACCAATCTTTTTAGTAGCAGGTTTATCGGTTTTTAATTCTTTTACTTCATCTACAGTTTCAACTTCTTTGCTATTAGATGTTGTGGAAGGAATATCGCTAGATTCTGAAAACTCGCCAATTACTTCTGAACTAGAAACAATTTCACCTTCTGATTTGATTATTTTTGTAATCACGCCATCAGACTGAGCCAAAACTTCTAAAACTACCTTATCTGTTTCAATTTCTGCAATGACATCATCCTGATTTACTGGCTCACCTTCTTTCTTTAACCAATTAGCAACCGTTCCGTCTGCAACAGATTCCGGGAAAGTTGGTGATTTAATTTCTATACTCATTTACCCATTGCCTCTTTAACTAACTCTTCTTGTTGTTGAAGGTGAAGTTTCATAAGTCCTACTGCTGGAGCTGCTGCTGCAGGTCGACTAACTAAACTTACTTCATCTCCCTTATCTAATCTATCTAAAACCCTTTGAATTCTGTGTCTATGGCTAAACCATGCGCCTTGATTAAGAGGCTCTTCTTGACACCATATGAATTCTTGTACATTTTCGTACTTTGTTAATATTTCTTCAAGGTCATCATAGGGAAAAGGATACAATTGTTCTATTCTTATGATAGCAATATCTTTAAAATCTTTTTTATCGCGCATATTCATAAGATCATAATAGACTTTTCCAGAACACATAATTAATCTTTTTACATCATTTTTATTTTCAAGATTATCATCTATTACACAGGAAAAATTACCGCTTGTTAATTCGTCAATATGTGAAATTGCATCTGGGTTTCTTAATAAACTTTTTGGTGAAATAACTATTAAAGGAGTTCTCATTTTTCTAATAGCCTGTCTTCGAAGTAAATGAAAAATTTGTTTTGGTGTACTAGGAACACAAACTTGAATATTTTCTGATGCACAAAGCTGTAAAAATCTTTCTATTCTTGCACTACTATGCTCCGGGCCTTGTCCCTCATACCCATGAGGTAAAAGCATTACCAATCCAGAAAGTCTTTCCCATTTGTGTTGAGCAGATACTATAAATTGATCAATAACTACTTGAGCACCATTTGCAAAATCACCAAATTGTGCCTCCCAAATAGCCAGACCAGTAGGCCAGGTAGCAGAATATCCATATTCAAAACCTAAAACAGCCTCCTCTGATAATAAAGAATCATATATATCAAATCGGCTATTATTTTTTTCTGCAATTTCTGAGAGTGGAATGAATCCCATTCCAGATTTAGAATCGAATACACATGCATGTCTATGAGAAAAGGTTCCTCGTCTGACATCTTGACCAGTAATTCTTATTGGATAGCCTTCATTTAATAACGTTGCATAAGCCATACTCTCAGCATATCCCCAATTTAACGGTATATCTTCATTTGTCATTTTTACTCTATCTTCAAAAATTTTTGCTGCCTGTGAGCCAAGATTAAAAGATTTAGGAATTGAACAGATGTCATGACCAAGTTTCTTAAATTGTTTTTTATCAAAGCTAGTATCTACTTTTGGCCACCATTTAGTATCCATGTATGGATCCCAATCAAACCATAAGCTGTTATTTGGTTTTTCTGCTAAATTTTTAGCTACAGTTTTTCCACCTTCAAGTGATTTTCTATAATTTATCTTTGTTGATTTAATTTTTTCATTAGTAAGAACTTTTTTTGATAAAAGAACTTCTTCATACTGTTTTAATACACTAGGATGTTCTGATATTTTTTTATACATTAAAGGCTGCGTGGCAGATGGATCATCAGCCTCATTATGTCCTCTTCTTCTATAACAGAATAAATCAATAATGATATCTTTTTTAAACTTATCTCTATATTTGCATGCAATTTTTGCAGCATTAACAACCATTTCAGGGTCATCACCATTAACATGTATAACTGGAGCTTGAATTATTTTTGCTACATCAGAAGAATAGTCAGTTGACCTTGAGTCATTTACATTGCTGGTTGTAAATCCTATTTGATTATTAACTATTATGTGGATAGATCCTCCAACATAGAAACCTCTGGTTTGGGACATCTGCAGCGATTCCATTACAACACCTTGTCCAGAAAACGAAGCATCACCATGTAACAAAACAGGTATAACTTTTGATCTGTTTGTATCCTTAATTCTGTCTTGTCTAGCTCTCACAGAACCAATTACCACCGGATCAACAATCTCTAAATGTGATGGATTATTAAAAAGTGAAACATGGACTTCACCTCCTGGAGTATCTAAATTAGATGAAAAACCTAGATGGTATTTCACATCACCTGTGTTAGCACCTTCCAATGTAGAATCTTCATCAAAAGCAGCAAACAATTCAGATGGAAGTTTGCCTAAAACATTAACAAGAAGATTTAATCTTCCTCTATGAGCCATACCAAAACAAATCTGATTTGCGCCTAATGAGCCACAATTCTGAATTACGCTCTCTACTAATGGAACCAATGACTCTGCACCATCTATTCCAAAACGCTTCATTCCTGGATATTTTGCTGATAAATATTTAGCCAAGCCTTCTGCAGAATTTAATCTTTCATAAATATTAAACTTTTCATCATCATTAAAACTATAATCCTGAAGTTTTGATTCAAATTTTTTTTGGAACCATCTTCTTTCTTTAGATTCCATAATATGGTTGCATTCAATGCCGATATTTCCACAATATATGTCTTCAAGTCTTTTAATTATTTCTCTTAAAGGCAGCTTGTCTTTGCCTGTGTTGAATGTATCAGTATAAAACTCTTCATCAAGATCTTTTTCAGAAAAACCATGAAATTCAATGTTTAAGTCCTCAACTACTCGCCTTTCCATCATTCCTAGAGGATCTAGCTTTGCTTTAAGGTGACCTCTATTTCTGTAAGATTGAATTAGTCTTACAACTTTTCCCTGCCTCTTATCAACAGATACTTTTGAAACAGAGTTACTTCTAGAAATATTCTTGAATTCTTTAATTATTTCTTGATGAGAAATTTCTCCATTAGATTTTGGATGATCTGGAAGATTTGTAAAAAAATCTAACCATTCTTTAGATAAATCTTCTGGATTATTTATGAAGGATTCGTAAAGACTTTCAAGGTAGGCAGCATGTCCTGCAGAAATGTGGGAGCTCCCCCAAAGCTCTTTCATTGTTAAACTCATTTATTGCCTTTTTTTATACCCCGTCAGAGACAATTATATCCTTTTTATTTTTATGTAACATTGATTTTATTTCTCCAATTGCTTTATTTGGATTGAGTCCTTTTGGGCATACGCTTACACAATTCATGATTCCATGACATCTATAAACACTAAATGGATCTGATAATGATTCTAGCCTTTCTTGAGTTTTTAAATCTCTAGAATCTGCTAAAAATCTGTATGCTTGAAGCAATGCGGCTGGACCAACAAACTTATCAGGATTCCACCAAAACGAAGGACAACTTGTTGAACAACATGCACATAATATACATTCATATAATCCATCTAACTTCTCCCTTTCTTCTGGTGATTGAAGTCTTTCTTGCTCAGGGGCAGATGTTTCATTTTGTAAAAATGGTTTAATTTTTTCATATTGAGCATAAAACTCAGTCATATCAACAACTAAATCTCTTATAACAGGTAATCCCGGAAGCGGCCTTAACTCAATTTTATTTCTTTTTATTACTGATGAGATAGGGGTTATACAAGCCAATCCGTTTTTACCATTAATATTCATTCCATCAGAACCGCAGACACCCTCTCTGCATGATCTTCTGTATGAAATAGATTGATCGTTTTCTTTTAATAAGTGAAGTAAATCGAGAACCATAATATCTCTTTCGGGCTTATCGATTGTATATTCCTTCATATACGGAAACTGATCCTCTTCCGGATTGTAACGATATAAACTTACCTTTAATTTATTACCAAACATTAATAAGACCTTACTTTTGGAGGAAACGCTTCAATTGTTGAGGGATTGAAGTTGACCTCTCTCTTTTTTACCGATTTAGTAACTGGATCGAATAAGCTATGGCATAGCCACTCTTCGTCATCCCTGTCTGGAAAATCATCTCTTGCGTGCGCTCCCCTGCTTTCTGTTCTTTGAAAAGCAGATATTGCTGTAGATTCAGCTACTTCAAATAAATTTTGAAGTTCTATTGCTTCAACTCTGCTGGTATTAAAAGCATCACTTTTATCTTTAAGATGAAGGTTGTCTACCTTTTCTTTTAATTCGTTAAGTTGATCTAAGCCTTTCTTCATAAATTCGCCACGTCTGAAGACTCCAAAATAATTTTGCATGCACTCTTGAAGTTCTCTTTTGACTTCAGCAGGATCAAATCCTTTTGAAGACTCATTCAGCTTATTAAGTCTTTCAAGTGAGTTATTTATATCATCTTTAGTTGCAGAATCAACACCACCTCCTGATTTTAATTCACTTTGGATGTGCATTCCTGTTGCTCTGCCAAAAACTACTAAATCAAGCAGAGAGTTTCCACCAAGTCTATTAGCACCATGCACAGAGACACATGCAGCCTCGCCTGCAGAAAATAGTCCTGGTATTAAATGATCTTGATCATTAACTCTTGTGAATGCCTGTCCTGATATATTTGTGGGAGTGCCTCCCATCATGTAATGACATGTTGGGACAACTGGAATTGGTTCATATATTGGATCAACGTGAGCAAAAGTCCTAGATAATTCACAAATACCCGGTAATTTAGAATTAAGCACATCAGCACCTAGATGGTCTAATTTCAAAAATATATGATCATTCTTTTCACCACAGCCTCTGCCCTCAAGAATCTCAAGAACCATTGATCGCGCTACAACATCTCTTCCGGCTAAATCCTTAACATTGGGGGCATATCTTTCCATAAACCTTTCTCCATCTTTATTAATGAGATATCCACCTTCTCCTCTGCAACCTTCGGTAACTAATGAGCCAGCTCCATAAATACCAGTGGGATGAAATTGCCACATTTCCATATCTTGAGCAGGAAAACCAGCTCTTAATGCCATTGCTAAACCATCACCAGTATTTATTAATGCATTAGTCGTTGAGGCATAAATTCTTCCTGCACCTCCAGTTGCTAATACAGTTGCTTGAGCTTTTAAATATGCAACTTCACCGTTTTCTATTGAAAAAGCTATCACTCCAGTAACTTCATCTTTCGAGTTCTTGACTAAGTCAACTGCAAACCATTCATTTAAAAAATTTGTGCCTTCTTTCACATTATTTTGATACAGAGTGTGCAGTAATGCATGACCAGTTCTGTCTGCAGCTGCACAAGTCCTTGAAGCCTGACCACCCTTACCAAAATCTTTTGACTGTCCTCCAAAAGGACGTTGATAGATTCTTCCATTTTCGAATCTTGAGAAAGGTAAGCCCATATGCTCCAATTCAAAAACAGCTTTTGGACCCTCTGAGCATAAGTACTCTATTGCATCCTGATCACCAATAAAGTCGGCTCCTTTGACAGTATCATACATGTGCCAACGCCAGTCATCATTTGGGTCTGCACTAGCTATAGCGCAAGTTATGCCCCCCTGAGCAGAAACAGTATGGGACCTAGTTGGGAACACTTTGGAAACAACAGCTGTTTTTAATCCGGACTTTGCTAATTCAAGAGATGCTCGCATTCCAGAACCGCCCCCACCAACGATCAAGGCATCAAATTCAATAGTTTTTATATTATTTGTGAAGATGCTGTTCATTATTATTAATATTTATAATTATATATCATCATAACTTATAACCATATTATATATAAAACTACTGATAAATAAATGGTTCCCAGCAAAACAAAGAAAAAATAATACATTTTTCTGAATAAATTCGCATATTCGGATAAAGACTTATTTAGAAATCCTAATGTTCTATTAGTGAGATAATCGGTGCCAACAGTCCATAGGCCTATAAACGCATGAAGTATGATCAAAAAAAATGCCAACGAAGAAATAATTCTAATTTCAAAAGATAAGAAAAAATCTGACCAAGAGAAGAAATCTAAATCATTAGAATAAATAAAGCCAACAAGATAAACCAAATATATCAATATAAACAAAGAAGAATATCTTTGAAGGTTCCATAACATTGAGCCTTTCATATAAAGTTATAACCAAGAAATAGTAGAAAACTAAGTGCCCAAAAAAATACAACAAAAATTGCAGAATAGTTAGCGCCTTCTAGTGATTCGCCAATATGAAAGAAGTCCATAATTAGATGTCTTATTCCTGTCAAAATGTGATACCAAAATATTGAAATACTTATATAAAACAATGTTGAGAAAATATTTATACTACTAAGAGTGATTAAAAGTTGATCAAAATTAGATTTTGATGAGGTCGATTCACTGATAACATAAAGTAGCAATGGCAAGGTGATAAAAAAAATATACATACCAGAAAGTCTATGAGTAATAGATGAAAATGCAGACATTGGAAGCCTGATTTTAGTTAAGTCAAGATATACTGGCCTTTCTTGCATTGTGTGCTTAATTAATAAATATTTAAAATTTATTTAGCTGAAATTATACAGCAGTTTTTTTATATAACTATGTTTAAAGAATTACTTCTTTTGTTTTTTGTTGTGCTTTACTAATCTTTGTCTTTTCTTTATTTGTCTTTCTGTTAATTTATTTTTTTTGCCCTCATATGGATTGTCTGCTTTTCTAAAAATTAATTTTAATTGAATGCTTGATAGGCCCAAATTAGAACGAAATGAATTCTCAAGATACTTTCTATAATTATTTGGTATTTTCTTATCTTGATTAGAATGTATGATAAAAGTTGTAGGGCAAATTCCACCAAAATGTACATGTTTAAATTTAAGTTGTCTGCCTGCAACTGTTGGTGGTGAATTTAATGATACAAATTTTCTAAGTAAATTGTTTAAATTTGATGTCGTGAATTTTTTCTGAGATAAGTCAATTAATCTATTTGTTTGACTAAAAACTCTTTTAAATCCCTTCTTTTTAATTGCTGATATCTCTAGCTTTATAAGATTTAAGAAAAACTCTGATTGCATTTTTTTTGTAGCATAAAGATTATCAAGTTCTTTTTTTGAAACTAGATCAATTTTATTTAATGCAAATAAGATGGGTTTACCATTCTCGATAATCATATTTAATATTTTTAAATCTTGATCCACAAGCCCCTCAGTTGCATCACATAAGAAAATAACTATGTCGCTTTGTTCGATTGAATGTATAGCTCTTACAAAAGAGAAGTACTCAACTTTATGTTTATATTTATAACCCTTTCTAATTCCGGCTGTATCAATAAATATAAATTTTTGATCATCAAATTCAAACGGGACACTTATAGCATCTATAGTTGTTCCTGCAATTTCACTAACCACTAACCTATCCTCATTAATTAAATTATTTATAAAAGTTGATTTACCTGCATTAGGTCGTCCCAGAACAGCAACTTTTTTACCCTCAGGAAGATTAATTAATGCATCTGGTACTTTTGTCTCAATATGTGACTTTAATAAATTTAAATTTCTGGAGTGTTCAGCACTAATTTTTATACAATTAGTTATGCCATTTTTATAGAGATCTTCCTCTATTAAAGATTCTGATTTTTTATCTATTTTATTTAAGACTGCAATGAATTCTTTATCTAATTTGCGCAACTTATAAATTATATCTAAATCTTCTTTATTTAAGTTTTCAGAGCCATCAAATAAAAGAATAATCAATGAAGATTCTTCAACAGCCAACCAGGCTTGATGAGAAACTGCTTCTTGAATATTTTCTTTTTTGTTTACAATACCGCCAGTATCAATAAGAAGCATTTTCTTATCTTTAAGTTTTATGAAGCCATGATTCCTATCTTTGGTAAGGCCAGGAAAATCTGAAACTATTGCATCTCTTGATTTTGTTAGTTTGTTAAATAAAGAGGATTTGCCTACATTAGGCCGTCCTATAATTGCTATTGAAGTAAACATTTTTCTTATCCATCTTATATATTAACGGAAAATAGATTAAATGCTTCATCGATAACATATAGGCTATTACTTCTAGTAAAAATTGATTTTATTGGTTTTCGAGATAGTTTTTTTCTTCCAATTGTTTTTCCATTTAAAGGATCGATTATATGAATATAACCTTCAAAATCTCCTACAATAAGGCTTCCTTTATAGCTAACTGGATTTGATAAACCTCTGTTTAAATAATCTTCATTAAGCCACGACTCTTCTAGAGAGCTTAAAGAAAATGATTTTATTGTTGAATTAGCCTCTGCAACTATTAATAAGCCTCTCATGATTACAGGCGAATAAAAAGATGACGTTTCACTTGTCCAAACAGATCTTTTTTGAGCAATGTCGAATATATTCAAGTTTCCTTGATAGTTGGTTGTATAAACTAAACCCCCTTCAATTACTGGACTAGAATCTCCATCTATAAGATTGTCTAATTCAGACGTGCCACTAGCATATGATATTGCACCATCCCATAGTGGAAATCCTGAATTTATATCGAAAACCCCAAGCCTACCATTATCAAAAGATACAAAAATTTTATCATCTGATAACACAGGGCTACTACTACCTCTAACAGTGAGTGGAGGTAATTTAGATCTATAAGACCATTCAATTTCACCAGTAACTCTATTTAAGCCGATTAGTTCACCTGAACCTGATTTAACGACAACTATTTGTGTATCAATTACTGATTTGCTTAAAATTTCACCTTTAACATTGGTGCTCCATAGTTGAGATCCATCTTTTTGATCTAAAGCTATTACATTGCCATCAACGTCTGCTACAACCAAAATACCAAAACCAGCAGCTGTACCTGAAGCTAAAAAATTAAGTTCAATTGACCATTCTTTTTCACCACTCTTTAATGATATAGATGAGAGAGTTCCTTCAGAGTCTGCAAAAAATAAATTTTGCGAACTAAAACCTGGCTCAAAATTTCCAATTTCATTCTCACCGTCAAATGAAAGATTCCAAATAATTGAAATGTCCTTCTGATTTTCATATGAAGAAAGTTCTTTTGGTTCATCTGGATCAACTTCTTCAGTTTCCCAAAATTTTAAACCCTGCAATGATGAGCATGAGCTCAAAATAAATACAATTTGAAGGATTGCAAAAAAATGTAATGATTTCTTGTTCAAGCTATGTACCTATATTAGATATCTTCATTGAAATAATAGATTTAGAAGTTTCATCATTATACTTAGATGATGCTAATTCATATTGTGAAATAGCTAAGTCAATCTTATTTTGCTTGAACAAAATATCGCCAGATAGTTCGTGAATATATCCATTTGTTGAGTTTGATGAAAATTTTTCAATCATATTAAGTGCTTCATCATACTTATCATTTGATAAAAGTATTCTAGCTGCACTTACTCTAGCAATTTTGTTGTAAATCTTATTTCCATTAAAGCCATCTGTTAAATCTACTAAAATTTCAAAATTCTTAAGAGATTCATCAAAATTATTATTTCTAGCATCTAAAGAGGCCTTATTTAATAAAGCTATTTGTGTGTATCCTGTATTTTTATAATTCATTAATAAATTATCTAAAATTCCATTAAGTTCAGAGTTATCTGGATCACTAGATGAAATTTCTTCTAAAAAGCTTGAGTATATAGACGCAGCTTTTAAATTATTTTGTTTTGCTATCTGGTTTGAAAATATTGAAAAAGTAATTGCTAGGATTATAGTTATTACAATCAATATTATAGTTATTCGATACTTTTCAATGAACTTCAGCAAGGGCAAAAATTTCATGTTATTTTCATATACGTTATTCATATTTAATTACCTTATTTAATATTTTGGATAAAATTTTCTATCTCCGAAATATTCATAATAATCTGTTCTGAATTTTCATCATTGAGCGATTTAACTATTATGTTTTCAGACTTAAGTTCATCCTCTCCAATGATAAATGCATAACTAGCATTATCTTTGTTTGCCCTTCTTAATTTTGATTTCAAACTGCCATCAGACAATTGAACATCTATATCAATAGAGCTATTTATAGATCTTAAATCGTGGGCTATTTTATATGCTTTTGACTCTAAATTACTAGATATAATTATGAAAGAAATTAAAGTCCTGTTTTTTTTATATGTTTTTGTTAACAATGAAAGACGCTCTATTCCAATAGCCATTCCTATGGCAGGAAGATCTTTTCCACCAAGTTGTTTGCATAGGTCATCATATCTTCCTCCGCCTAAGTATGCATCTTGTGCGCCTAGATCTGAAGAAACCGCTTCAAAAACAAAACCTGTGTAATAGTCTAAGCCTCTTACTAATGTGTGATCTATTTTAATATTACATTCTTCAGAGAATGTATTTTTAACCAAATTAAGTAAATCTAAAGATTGGTCTGTTAAAAAATCATTGATCTTTGGAGCATCTTTTAAAATTTCTTGGGTTTCTGAGCTTTTTGAATCAAGAACTCTTAGAGGATTAGTATTGAGTCTTTGTATGTCTTTTTCATCAAGCTTTGACGAAAGCGGCATTAAAAAATTTTTTAATGCGTTACAGTACTTTTCTTTGGATTCCTTATCACCAAGATGATTTATTTTTAATATTGAATTTTCTATTCCTAGCGCTTTATTTATAGAACAAATTATAGAAACGATCTCTAATTCAGCAATTCCTTCTGAATAGCCAAGTATTTCAACACCCGCCTGACTAAACTGCCTGTATCTGCCTTTCTGAGGACGCTCATATCTCCACATTGGACCTAGATACCAAAACTTGTTTGATTCATTATCAATTTTCTTTTCAATTATTGATCTAATTACACTTGCAGTCCCTTCTGGTCTTAATGTGATACTTTTATCATTTTTATCCATAAAGGAATAAAGCTCTTTATTAACTATATCGGATGTATCTCCAACAGATCTCTTAAATAAACTGGAATCTTCTAACGCCGGAGTCCTGATTTCTGATATCGAGTAAGTTTCGAAAATATCTTTTAATATATGTTCAGTGTAAAAAATGCCATTAGCTGTATCTGCTTTATTAGCTTTATTTTCGATTAAGTCCATCATACCTGTAAGAGATTGAATTTTTTCCAATTTAACTCCTTAAAATAATCTTTTCAGATTCTATTTTATTCTTAATCAATTTTTTTCTGACTTGATTTTCAAGCTCATCGACCAAATTAGCATTTGAAATTTTCTTATTAGGAGTTCCATCTATATATAGAAGATTATTTGGGCTTGCTCCTGTCAATCCAATATTTGCAGCTTTGCTCTCACCTGGTCCATTTACGTAACAACCTATAATTGCGACTTCGATGTCTTCAGAAATATCCTCAAGACGCTCTTCAAGTTCGTTGACAACATTAATGACATTAAAGTTTTGTCTTGAGCAGCTTGGGCATGCAATAATTTTTACACCTCTACTTCTAATGTTAAGGCTTTTTAAAATATCCCAACCAATTTTAATCTCATCAACCGGATCTGAGGCTAATGAAATTCTTATTGTATCTCCAATTCCTTCAGACAGAAGCATACCTACGCCAATTGATGATTTTACAGTTCCAGCTCTGTAACTACCTGCTTCTGTAATACCAAGATGAAGTGGCTGATCAATTAGTTTCGAAATTTTACGATATGCCTCGACAGTCATTTCAATATTAGAGGCTTTCAAACTCATTTTATAATTATCAAAATTAAATTTGTCTAAGATTTCAACGTGCCTCATTGCTGATTCAACAAGTGCATCTGCATTGGGCTCACCATATTTTTTTTGAAGATCTTTTTCTAAAGAACCTGCATTAACCCCTACTCTTATTGGAACATTATTGTGAAGAGCAGCATTAATAACTTCTTTTACTCTATCTTCTTTGCCAATGTTGCCAGGATTTATTCTTAAGCAATCAGCAATATCTGCAACTTCTAGTGCAATTTTGTAATCAAAATGAATGTCAGCTACTAAAGGAATACTTACAGCTTTTTTTATTTCTTTAAATGCTTTTGCTTCATCAAAACCTGGCACTGAAACTCTTACAATGTCAGCACCCGCTGCTTCTAAATCTTTAATCTGTTTTACAGTTGAAACAACATCGCACGTATTTGTGTTAGTCATAGATTGAATTGAAATTGGGTTATTCCCTCCAACAGGAACATTTCCAACTTTAATTACCTTCGTTTTTTTTCGTTTAATCCAGTTACTCATTTAAGAAATAAATTGTATTTACTTTAGTAAGTCTATTAGCATTAGTAATAAAATCAATGTATTCACCATTATATGTACCTTTAATAGAATCAGCATTGCCAATGATAATTTTAAAAGGCGGTTTTAAGACTTTGGCGTATGTATCGCCACCTTTGAAATTCTGAGCCTCTATAAGCTTTTCATCTAAATATAATTCAATCCAACACTCGTCTATAAATTCAAGTGAAAGTTTATTTTCGATATTAGAACTATCATCAGGCATGATAGTGATATTGTTTTGATTTACTTTGTCATATATTAAAGCTATATCTTTAAAAGAAGTGATTTGATTTTCTGTTAAATTGTTATCAATTGAATTTGTTTTCATTAAAAAATAAATAAAAATGGAAATAGCAATCAATAAAGATGATGCTATGTAAAGAAAGTTTTTTTCTAATGAAGAATTAAATCTAATCTCTCTAGATATTTTTTTATGCTTCTTTTCAGTATTATTATCATAGATACTGGGAAAATCGATTTCAATATCAAGATATTCTAAGTATTTTTTAAAATATGCTTTTGCGAAGGATTCACTTGGAAATATTGAATAATCGCCTTCTTCAATGCTCATTAAATAATTTTTATTAATGAATAGTTTTTCTGCTACCTCAGTTATTGAAAGGCCTAATTCAATCCTTTTTACTTTAAATTTTTTTCCGATCTTTGCTGAGGAAGCTGATTTAAGTTTGTAAGTCATTATATTGATTTATGTGATATTAAATGTTTCCCTTTTATTGAATTGCTTAAATTTCCAACTAGTTGTCCACAAGCTCCATCAACTTCATCACCCCGAGTGATTCTTAAGGTTGTTATAAAGCCTTTATTCATTAGATAATCTTTAAATAATTTAATTTTTTTATTTGTTGGTCTTCTATAATTTGAGCCCTTGAAACTATTAAAAGGTATTAAGTTAATCTTGCATGACATAGAAGATAAGAGTTTTGATAATTTTTTTGCATGCTCTATAGAGTCATTAACATTTTCAATAAGAACATATTCAATGGTAATACTTCTTTTATTATCGTAATGATTCAAATAATCTTTACACGCTTTTAATAAAGTCTTAATAGGATATTTATTGTTGATTGGAACTATTTCATCTCTTAATTCATCATCCGGCGCATGAAGAGAAATAGCTAATGAGACATCAATTTTATCAAACAGCTCTTCAATTTTTGGAACTATGCCTGATGTGCTAATTGTAATTCTCTTTCTAGATAATCCATAAGCTAATTGATGTTTCATAATTTTTGCTGATTCAATTACTGGATTAAAGTTGAGTAGCGGTTCTCCCATACCCATAAAAACTATGTTCGTAATAGGCTTATTGTGCTTATTATGAAAATTTGATAACCAGAGTTGGCCAATGATTTCATGACTTTCAAGGTTTTGTTCAAAGCCTTGAGCACCAGTAGCACAAAAAGTGCATTGAAGTGCACAACCGGCCTGCGATGAAATACATAATGTTCTTCTTTTCTTTTCAGGAATTTCTACCATTTCAACCATAGAACCAGAATCAAGTTGTATTAGATATTTTATGGTGCCTTCTTTTGAAACATGTTCTTCAAAAATTGTTGGGGGTTGAATATAGGCAATTGAATTAAGTTTTTTTCTAAGGTCTTTGTTAAAATCAGTCATCAAATTGAAATCTAATATTCCCTTTTGATGTATCCATTTTAGAAGCTGCTTCGCTCTAAATTTTGATTCATTATTTTCTAAAAAGAAATCTTCTAGTGACTCAAGAGAGTGTCCTAAAAGATTGACTTTATTCTGCAATTTACTTATTCAATATTTCTTCAGATGAAAAGAAATACTCAATCTCCCTTTTTGCACTTTCAGCTGAATCTGAGCCATGAACAGCATTTGCATCAATGCTTTGGGCAAAATCAGCCCTTATTGTTCCTGCTGAAGCTTCTTGAGGGTTTGTTGCACCCATTAATTCTCTATTTTTATGAATTGCGTCCTCACCTTGAAGAACTTGAACAAAAACCGGTCCAGAAGTCATAAAGCTCTTTAGAGCATCAAAAAAAGGTTTTCCATCATGTTCCGCATAGAAACCAGATGCCATTTCATCATTAAGATGAATTAATTTTCCAGCAACTACGCAAAGACCATTATCTTCAAATCTAGATATAATTTTTCCAATAATATTTTTTCCTACTGCATCAGGTTTAATAATTGATAATGTTCTTTCAATAGCCATGGTTATGTCCTAAATTTATTGCGTATTATATTAGAGTTATTCGTATTCTTCTATCCAATGCATTTGAATAGCTTCAAGAATTTTTTCGTTGGATTTATTAGGATCGCCAATAAAGTCATCTAGTTCGTTAACTTTTTTATGTAAATCAGGAAAACTTATCCATTGAGGATCGATTTCTGGAAATTTTTCATTTAACTGTATAGCAATTTCTAAGACGTCTATCCAATTAATTTTTTCTGTCTCCATCAATGATCCTCGGAAACCATATTAATATTATATTTTGGTAATTCTATCTCTATATCTTCGTTTTCGGGAGGTATCGCTTGACAGCTGAGCCTCGAAGTTTGTTCAAGTCCCCAGGCTTTATCTAATAAATCTTCCTCGATATCACTAGCTTCATCCAATGTTTCAAAACCTTTTCTGACTATACAGTGACATGTTGTGCATGCAGCTGACATTTCGCAAGCATGTTCTATTTTAATATGATTTCTTAAAGCAGCTTCACAAATAGTCTCATCGGGAAGAGAGGTAATTTCGGCTCCATTAGGGCATATTTCCTCATGAGGCCATATTTTTATTTTTGCCATAACTTAAAGTGTAAAACTTTCGCCACAACCACAGACTGCTTTAGCATTAGGATTAATAAACTTAATTCCTTTATTTAAACCATCATCTTGATAGTCGATAAGGCTGCCTTTTAAAAAATTAAAGCTTTTTGTATCAACAAATATTTTGCATCCATTTTTTTCAAAACTAATGTAATCGTCAATAACTTCATCAACAAAATCAAAGGTATATTCATATCCAGAACATCCTGCCTCTTTAACTCCTAATTTAACCCCTTCACCTGCTCCTCTATCGATAAGAGCGTTTGAAAAGTGTTCGATAGCTCTGTCAGAGAAATTAAGATCTGATGAGTTAAAAGTATCCATTCTAGATTATTGTTTTGCTTCGTAATCTTCTATTGCTTGCTTAATTGAATCTTCTGCTAGCACAGAACAGTGAATCTTTATTGGAGGAAGTTCTAATGCATTTACAATTTCAATATTTTTAATAGCTTTAGCTTCTTCTAGAGTTTTTCCAATCAACATTTCTACCAATTCACTTGAAGATGCAATAGCTGAACCACATCCATATGTTTTAAATTTTACATCTTTAATAACATGAGTATTTCCTTTGGCCTCACATTTTATTTGAAGCTTCATGACATCTCCACAGGCCGGCGCTCCAACCATTCCAGTTCCAACATTGGTTTCTTTTGGATCAAACTTACCAACCTTAAATGCCTCTGGGTTGTTTAATGTATTCTCAAATTTTTCTACAACTTTTCTGCTATAAGCCATTTGTTTCTCCTAGTGCGTGTTCCATTCAACTGTATCTAAATCAATTCCATCAAGATGCATTTCCCACAAGGGTGAAAGTTCTCTTAATCTATCAACTACATTTCCTAGTATATCTAAAGTGTTATTTACATCTTCATCACTAGTAAATCTTCCGAACGAAAATCTAATTGAGCTGTGAGCTAGTTCATCTTTTCTCCCTAATGCTCTTAAAACATATGACGGCTCAAGACTGGCAGAAGTGCAAGCTGAACCAGAAGAAACTGCTATATCTTTAAGACCCATTATTAATGACTCTCCTTCAACAAAATTAAAACTTACATTAAGAATATTAGGGACTTTATTATTTATATCTCCGTTAATATAAACATGATCTATTTCTTTAACTTTTTCTAGGAACTTTTCATGAAATACAGATACTTTGGAATGATCATTTTTCATTTCCTCTTGAGCCAAACGAAAAGCTTCGCCCATTCCAACAATTTGATGTGTAGCTAAAGTTCCGGACCTCATGCCTCTTTCATGGCCGCCACCATGAATTAACGCTTCTAATCTTACTCTTGGCTTTCTTCTTACATAAAGAGCACCAATACCCTTTGGTCCATATGTCTTATGGGCAGAAAAAGACATTAAATCAACTGGAATATTTTCCAAATCAATCATAGTTTTTCCTGTACTTTGCGCAGCATCTACATGAAAAAAGGCATTATTTTTTCTACATATATTACCAATCTTAACGAGATCATTTACTGTACCTAATTCATTATTGATATGCATTATAGATACTAGGATTGTTGTGTCCTTCATTGCAGATTCAACAGCTTCTGGACTTATAATTCCTCCCTCATCTGGATCTAAATACGTGACTTCAAAACCTTCTCTTTCTAGTTGCCTACATGGATCAAGCACAGCTTTGTGTTCAATTTTTGAAGTAATTATATGGTTACCTTTAGATTTGTAGAATCTAGCAACACCTTTAATAGCTAAGTTATCTGCCTCTGTAGCTCCAGAAGTCCACACTATTTCTCTTGGATCACAGTTAACAAGATTTGCCACGTGCGATCTTGCTTCCTCAACAGCCTCGTCTGCTTTCCATCCAAACCTATGAGATCTAGATGCTGGATTACCAAACTCACCTTCAGGAGTAAGAAATTCCATCATCTTTGTTGCAACTCTTGGGTCCACAGGAGTTGTAGATGCGTAGTCTAAATATATTGTCGATTGTGTGCTCATCTAATTTATCTCTTTAACCACTATATTGGGGCTTTTATTTGTTTCTACAAGATTATTTATAGTAATTTTATCTAAATAATCATCAACTAAGACATTAAGCTCATGCCATAAGTCATGCGTGCTACATTTTTTACCATTATGGCATGCTGAAGTACCATTGCATTTAGTTGCGTCTAAAACTTCATCAACTGCATGCATAACTTCTTTAATTGAAATATTAGCAGGGTCTTTGGCATATAAATATCCACCGTTTCTTCCTCTAATACTTTTTACAATTCCAGCTATTCGAAGCTTTCTGAAGATTTGTTCTAAATAAGTGATTTCTATATTTTGATTTAGAGAAATATCACTTAAAGATACCGGTCCAGAAGATTGCAAAAAGCTCAATTCAGTAAGTGCGCTAACAGCATATCTGCTTTTTGTCGTTAATCTCACGTGCCGATTATAAATACCTGACTAATTTAGTCAAGTTTCTATATTCATTCCTAATCTGTCTGCTACTTGATGATATGACTCAACAACATCACCCAAACCTTGTCTAAAACGATCTTTGTCCATTTTTTTCATGGTTTGTGAATCCCATAATCTACAACCATCTGGAGTGAATTCATCAGCTAAGATGATTTTTCCATTGTAAACACCATACTCGACCTTAAAGTCTACCAATATAAGACCTGACTCAAGAAAAAGTTTTGAAAGTACTTCATTAACTTTGTATGTTTGTTTCTTCATTTCTTTTATTTGATGCATATTAGCCCAACCAAATGAAAGAATATGCTCATCATTTATTAATGGATCACCTAAGTCATCATCTTTTAAAAAAAATTCAAATAAAGGACTATCAAGGACAAGCCCATCCTCAGTTCCTAGCCTTTTGCAAATTGAACCAGAAGCCCTATTTCGTATAACACATTCGATAGGAAACATATCAAGCTTATAAACAAGTGAATCTGTACTATCGATCATTTCAATCAAATGAGTTTCAACTCCATTTTCTTTTAAGTGCTCCATAATAAAAGCATTAAATTGATTATTAACAGCTCCTTTTCCTAGAAGCGCTTCCTTCTTTTTTCCATCAAAAGCAGAAGTGTCGTCACTAAAATGCATTATTAATTGATCTTCATTATCGGTGGTAAACATTGATTTTGCTTTACCTTTTGTTATTTCATTTATTTTTTTCATTAGCTTAAAGACTCGTTAATTTTTGATAAAAGTTGTTCTGAATCTTCAATATTACCATCTTTTGAAATTGCTCTAACAAAACTTTTTCCATTCTCTTCTATTATAGTTATTTCGAACTGTGATTCTTCACCAAGAACTATATCTCCAGGATTTTCGCTATTGGCTCTTCCTCCAAATAAACCAAATAAACCTCTTTCTTCCTCTTTTGCGTAACTTACAAAGAATATGCCGTTAGTCCTGTCTCTATCATTAGTTATTATATTAGCTGCTATGAGAGCTCTACTAACTGATGACCAAGCACGGTCAAAATTTAGATCAAGAGAAATAACCGTTTTTCCATTTTCAGTAAATATATTAGCTTTTTTCATTTCATTTAGATTTTGAGCTGCTAATGACGTACCTGAGAAATTATTAATTGATTCTGCAAAATACTCTACAATCTTCTCAAGCTCCGATTGAACAAATTCAGGATTACTCTGAATATTTCCATTGCCCTTATTTACTTGATATAAGAATATTTCTGTTGAAGCCTCTTTTATCCCATGCTCAACTTTCATCTGAAGTTTTGTTTCCAAATCAAAATCAATTTCAATTTCACCAGATATAGGATCAGCACTCATAACCTGATATTTAGATGTGTCCCAGTAGTTCTTTGATATTGGCCAAGAGGTTGATGGCAAAGTTTCTATGTATATCCACATTAATTCACCAAGCCTTCTAAGCTGAACACTGCTATTTCCAGAAGATGCAAATATTTGCCTTGGTTTTGGAACTTCAAGAATATTATCAAAATTTTCTAGATTTATTACAGGGTAATGGTTCTCTGATTTAGGTTCTGAAAGAGAGCTTGGTAACGCAATGTTTTCTTCAATCTCTTCTTCAAGAAAATCATATTTTGTATCAGGGAAATATCCATCTGGCCCACTAATTGTTGAACAAGAACTTAATCCTAAAATTAGAATAAACAGCAAAAAAAGATTTTTCATAATAGTTTTAATTTTAACATTTCCGACATTATATTTTCTTCATATTTCTTATCAAGGCTTACTAAAGGTAATCGTAACGAATTTCTTATTAGACCCATCTTATATAAGACCCATTTCACTGGAATGGGATTAGATTCAATAAAAAGTAAGTCATATAACTCTGAGTATTTTTTATTTATTTCATTAGCATCTTCAATATTTTCCTCTCTAATAGCTAAACAAATACTAGATATTGCTTTTGGTATTACATTTGCAGCAACTGAAATAACACCATGGCCGCCCTCTTTTAAGAATTGTAAGAAAGTAGGATCATCACCGGAATATACTTTAAAGGTTTCATTCGACTGAGAAATACTAACAAGTTCTTTAAACCTTTGAGTCTGATTAACTGCCTCCTTAATTCCAACAATATTTTTATGATTCGACAAAATCATTGCTGTATCTGGAAGAAGATCGCAAGCTGTTCTTGATGGAACGTTATATAGTATTTGTGGAATATCTACAGAATCTGCTATTTTTGTATAGTGTTGTATTAAACCTCTTTGATTTGGTTTGTTGTAATAAGGAGTTACTAGTAGTGCATAATCAGCGCCAACTTTTTTTGATTCTAATGTTAAATCTAAGGCTTCTGATGTCGAATTGGCACCTGTTCCAGCTATTACTGGAATCCTTTTATCAACATAATTTACCGTATGACTGATGACGTCTATATGTTCATCAAAATCAACAGTCGCTGATTCTCCAGTCGTACCAACAGATACAATTCCATTAGTACCTTCTTCTATATGCCATTCAATTAATTTATCTAAGCAATCATAATCCACCCCACCATCGGGATCCATTGGTGTGACCAGGGCAACTAAACTTCCCTTTAGAGGTTGCATCATTTTATAATTAAGTAAAAATAAGACTATACACTATTTTTTTAAAAAACTGTCATAAGGAAAAACAATGGTAAAAAAAATTGAAGGAAAGAAATGTCCTGCCTTTAAAGGGGACTCCACAAGTGGCTTAACGCTTTCAAATAAAGATTTTGATGGTAAAAATTTGGTAATTTATTTTTATCCTAAGGACAGCACTCCCGGCTGCACGACCGAAGGACAAGATTTTAGGGATAACTATAAAAACTTCAAAAAGTTAAATACAGAGATATTGGGGGTTTCAAGAGATAGTGTTAAATCCCATGAAAATTTTAAACTCAAACAGTTATTTCCTTTTGAACTCTTGTCAGATCCTGATGAAAAAATGTGCAAATCATTTGATGTAATGAAAATGAAATCTATGTATGGAAGAGAATATATGGGTGTTGATAGATCGACGTTTTTAATTAATAAAGAAGGTAAGGTTGTTAAAGAGTGGAGATCGGTAAAAGTAAAAGGTCATGTAGATGAAGTTCTTGAAGAAACAAAAAACCTTTAGTAAATTGCAAAATTTAATTCAGATCTATTTGTAATACTCCCTCTAATCATTCCATCTGTATTGAACGGTGTTGAGATATTTGCATCTTTGTCGATAGCAATTAAACCTCCAGTGGCACCAATTTTTTTGAGTTCTTCAATAACGTCAGTTGCAGATTCTGCTAGAGATTGATTTAAATATTCAATTCTTGTGCAAACCTCTTTAGCAATTTGAAATTTTATAAAAAACTCTCCATGTCCTGTTGAAGAAACACCACATATTTCATTCTGAGCCCATGTACCTGAACCAATAATTGGAGTATCTCCAATTCTACCAGGCATTTTATTAGTCATTCCCCCAGTCGATGTTGCTGCAGCAATATTGCCACTCTTATCAAGCGCTACAGCTCCAACTGTTCCAATTTTGTCTTGTATTAATTGATTTTGAACAATTTTACTTTTTACTTTTCTTAATCTTTGTAAATTTTTTTCTGAATGAAAATATTCTGGATCTACTATAGGCTCTCCAATAGATTTAGCAAATGCTTCTGCTCCATCCCCAACTAATAAAACATGTTCAGTTTTTTCAAAAACTTTCCTAGCTAATCTTATTGGATTTTTAACTTTTTTAACTGATGCAACAGCTCCAGCAGACCTGTCTAAGCCAAACATAATAGATGCATCCATTTCTTGAACTTCTTCGGATGTATAAACTGATCCTCTTCCAGCATTGAACAAAGGAGAATCTTCAAATTCAGATACGGCAAATTCAACAGCATCTAAGCTTGACCCACCATTTTGTAGAATTTTGTATGCAGAGATCAAAGTCTCGGATACCTTTTTTTCAATTATCTGCTGTTGCTCAATACTAAGATTTGATAAAACTCCAGCTCCTCCATGAACCACAATTCCATAATTTTCATTAGCCATAATAAAAGAACAGTTTATTAATAATGCAAACCAAAGCTTATTGATCATTGCTTACTGAGGATGATGACATTCCTGGCCATGAATTCCATACAGCTTTAATAAAAGTTGCTAATGGTATAGAGAAAAATACACCCCAAAATCCAAACATGCTTCCAAAAATAAATACTGCAAGAATGATTACAATTGGATGAAGTTTTACAGCCTCAGAAAAAATTAATGGTACTAATAAATTTCCATCAATAAATTGAAGTAATAAATATAAACCAATTAGTAAATAAAATTGTGTTCCAAGTCCAAATTGAAGAAGGCCTATGATTACTATTGGGATAGTTACAGAAAATGCGCCAACAAAAGGAATAAGTACAGACAACCCAACTAAAACTGCAAGCAGAGCACCATAATTAAGACCAAAAGAAGCAAATAATAATGCTGCAGCAATTCCAACAATAACTATCTCAAAAACTTTTCCTCTAACATAATTACTCAATTGCACATCCATTTCTGACCAAACTTGAGTCAGCATAGCTCTGTCACCAGGAATAATCTTTAAACATCCCTCAATGATATTTTTTCTATCAAATAAAAAAAAGTATACCAATATTGGAAATAGCATAATGTATAAAAGTACTGTTATGGTGCTTTGAATTCCTGCAATTGATGAATTTACTAAATTTTGAGTTATTGAAGTCAACTCAGACGAAACTGCTTGGAAAAAAACTGAGATTTGATCAGAATCAACTAGATCTGGAAATGCTGCGGGCATGGTAGAAACAAAATTCAAAAAATCATTAAATAATCTTGGAATATCTAAAACAAAAGACTGAAGTTGAACATAAATTAAAGGAATTAACCATGTAAACATTGCAGCACCAATTATTATAAATATTGAAAAAGAAAGAATCATCGCAAGTGATTCAGAAATATTATATGACTCAATCTTCTTTTGAAGACCAACCAATAAATATGCAACTATTATGCTTATAATAAATGGTGTTAATACTTCAATAAAAAAGCTAAAAATAATTAGACTAAATAGAATAATTAATGAAAAAATTACTGTTTCTTCATTATTAAATATTCGTTTAAAGAAATTGTTCAAATGTTTTATCATTACTTACACATTATATATAAGATTTAACAGAAAATTGCTAATCAGGTATATTGATTATAAATAATAAACTTTCTTTGGATTTTATTGTTCTAAGTTAAAATTAATAAATACTTTAAAAATGAAAATTTTTCTTTGCATAATCAGTGTTCTCATTTTAACTGTTAATGTTAACGGTCAGGATGGAACATCAAATGAAATTATTTTACCTGAGCTTGGTGACAGAGTTTCAGGAGCTGTTTCTGCTGCTCAAGAAAAAGCAATAGGAGAGATGTTTCTCGAACAGATATATTCGCAGGCGCCATTAATATCTGATCCTCTTTTATTTGAATATACTGAACATCTTATCTATAGATTGTCTGAATATAGTCAGGTAAGTGATAGATATTTTAATATTTTATTAATTGATGATGATTCATTAAATGCTTTTGCTGCCCCAGGTGGTGTTATTGGTATTAATGGTGGATTATTTTTAAATGCCGATAATGAGGGTCAATTTTCTTCAGTTCTTGCTCATGAATTAGCACATTTAAGTCAAAGACATTTTGCAAGAAATGTTCTTAAATCTAAAGATAGCAATTTAGCATCAGCCTTGGTAATGGTGTCGTCTATAGCAATAGCTTTAATAAGTAATAATCCAAATGCAATATCTGTAGGGCCTGCATTTCTTCAATCACAAAACTTAAGATATAGCCGATTATTCGAAAGAGAAGCTGATAGAGTTGGTTTTGCAAATTTAGTTAAGGCTGGTTATAACCCAAAATCTATGGGCGAAATGTTTGAAAATATGAACGAACTTAGACGTTTATCTGGCGACTTACCACCAGAATTTTTGCTTACTCATCCCTTATCTTCATCAAGAATAAGTGATGCTTTTAATTCAGCAGAAGGCATCTCCGAGGAGGGAACAAAAAAAGATTCATTGGAGTTTGGTTTGATGAAAGCTAGATTAGAAGTTTATTATGAAAATATTCCATCAAATTCACTGAGATTTTTTCAATCAAAAGTTAATGATGATCCGTCCGATGCAAATATTTATGGCTTAGCTTTGGCTCATAATAAAAATAACAATTTCGAAAAAAGCATAGAATTATTGAATAAATTAATTCAAAAATATCCTAAAAATCTTGTTATAAATACAACTAAAGTAGACATTCTTCTTTCATACAACAAATTAAATGAGGCTCTTATTTTAGTTAATAAGTTCCTAGAGATTTCTCCAAAAAATTATCCGTTGTCTATTTCTAAATCTAAGGTGCTTCTTGCGATGGAGAGATATTTTGAGTCTGAAGAAATTATCAGAGATCAGTTATTGAGAAAGAATGATGATCCTGAACTCTGGCTGCTTCTTTCAGAAATACAACGAAATAGCCAAAATATAATTGGTTATCATCAAAGTAGAGCAGAATATTTTATTCTACTGGGTCAGGATGATAGAGCGCTAAACCAACTCGAGTTTGCTCTTCAACTTACTCAGAATAATTTTCAGGTATCTGAAAGTCTTATGAATAAAATAGTCGAAATCAAAAAAAATCTTAACAATTCTAGAGGTCTTTAAATCTCTCTTTAGAAAAAATTTTTATCCCTACTAAAGATAGAAATCCTGCAATGGGTATACTAAAGAACGGCATCGAGCTTATTCCAATACCTATTAATTTACCAATTCCAATATAGAAACTCCCGGTCAAATCTCCAAATCGTGTTAAGAAGGTATCAATAAATACTGATGATTTATATCTATCATTTTTGTCTAGTCCGCTATAAACAATTTCTCTGCTAGGCTTATTAAATGCATACTCAAAAACTCTTAAAAGTGCTTGAGATAGAACAACGACTCCAACAGTAGGAAAAAAACCATACAAGAGAAAAACTATAGTGAAGAGAACTCCATATAGAATAAGAATTACTCTTACTCCAAGAAATGAAATAACAAAATATGTTAAAAATACTTGAGATAATAATGTTAGAGGAGACACTAATTGCTCTATTCTTCCAAATAATTCGATTCTCTTTGGAGAAAGATCTGAATATGACTCTACTATTGGAATCGCGCAAATCCACTGTATAGTCATTAAAAAAGTAAATAACCAAGAGTAAGATGCTACTAATCTTATATCACTTTTTGTCATAATATTTTTTATAGGGTCGAAACTGTTTCCTCCAACTTTCTGCGACAAGCTAATAGAATCAGTTGAATTAAAAATATATATAGCCACAAACATAGCAAGCAATAACAAGATTGAAGCTGACAATACAAATAATTCTAATCCAGAAGTTACAAATGACTCAGATAGTCTTATGGCCAGCTCAGACCCAAAGATTGCTCCAATTGAACCTCCAGCCATTATGAATCCATAAAACTTTCTAGATTTATAATTTCTATATAAGTTTATGATTAATACCCAAAAAATTGATACTACAAAGAAGGAATATACATTAGCCCATATATAAAAAACTCTGCCTAACCATATGGTTTCAGTCATATTTTCAGAAGAAAGTGACCTTGAATACATCAAAAAAATAAAGAGATTTAATATCAAGAAAGAGTAACAATAAACGATTATCTTTTTAAAATTAGATCTTGACGCAATCCATGAATATATAGGATTAATAACAAACATTACCAGGGCTGTGAACGCAAGAAGGATTATCAAAAAATCTTGACTATAGTTTTCTACAGCTAATTCATTTCTTACTGCCCTTAAGACATACCATGATGAAAGAACTAAAAAGAATAAAAAACTGGCAAGAATTAAATCTTTTAATTTCATAAGAACATTATGCCTTATGAATGGTGGGTCGCACAGGATTCGAACCTGTGACCAATTGGTTAAAAGCCAACTGCTCTACCAGCTGAGCTAGCGACCCGAAGTAATACATACTAAAAGATGGAGATTATTCCATATTTTTCAATAACTGCAAGGCCAATGATGATGCAGTATTGTTTGGATACTCTCTAACTACAAAATTATACTTATCTTTTGCTTCATCAACTTGTTTTGATTTTAAATAAATATCACCAATTTTTTTATGAGCTAGAGGGACTCTGTAATGATTGGGGTAAGAACTTATTAATTCCATGAAAAAATTTTTTGACTTATCTAGCTCATTATTCATGAAGCAAATCTCTCCAAGCCAAAAAAAAGATAGAGGTCTCTTTTCTTCATCCGTAAAACTTTTTACAAAAAAATTAAATAGTGCAAACGCTTTGTCATAATCTTGTGCTTCCAAAGCTTCTATAGCAGCACTATAAACTTGCTCTTTACTGCTGGGATCTTCTATACCTTTAAATCTTATATCCGTACCAATAGCAATATCTTGGATATCTTCAGAGTCTAAA
>OCZA010000050.1_pt1 | contig 37032 bp, 36 predicted proteins | sample 1539021 | NCBI WGS metagenome assembly OCZA01 (sample SAMEA2619376, study PRJEB22493) | marine metagenome | biome: marine biome (ENVO:00000447); feature: surface water layer (ENVO:00002042); material: "saline water (ENVO:00002010), including plankton (ENVO:xxxxxxxx)" | depth 5 m | reverse complement strand
TAAATAGACTAAATAAATTAATGCAGCTATGCCTATTGCGATGAACATCCAAACAGTTGAGTTACCTCCCTCTGAACAAGCTTTACCTGTAATTAAGCAGTCACTTCCTGACTCAAGAGCCTTTTCAAAAATTTCTGCATCTTTAGATTTACCACCAAAACCACCAACTGTTCCTCTTGTGACCTGATCGTATTTCATGTGAATTAAAACTGCGGTAGCGCTCAGTGTGCCAATAATAAAAAATACAAATACAGATAAATTTTTAAAAGCTTTTTGGATGTAAGGGAGGGCTATAAGTATTAATAGTGAAGCTACTAAAACAGCTCCATAAGAGAGATCAGTAACAAAGCTCTGGAATCTTTCAAATCTGAATGTTGATAAAATGAAATTGATTAAATAAATATTTACAGATCCTAATATAGCTCCAAAAGCTCCTCCTCTTCCACCAATTAAACTGGAACCACCCAAAACTAAAGCGGTTACTGCCATAAGGGTATAAGTAGTGCCTTGTGTGGGATCTCCAGATCCAATGAGGCCGGTAAAGGCAATTGCAGCAAGAGCAGCATAGACCCCACCTATTATATGTGCCCCTATCCTAACTAGGTAAATTCTAACTCCACTTGTATAAGCTGATTTCTCATCTGAGCCCATTAATTTCAAATGTTGCCAATATGCTGTGTGTGTTAAGGCATACCAAATTAAAGTAGAAAAAATTAATAATATAAGGACTGGTTGAACAACTTCCGTGCCAGCACTCCAAGAAAGCATCCACTCAGGTGCTCTTCCACCGGGTCTCGGAAGTATTACAAGATTTATACCTGAGAATGCCAAAAACATACTTAATGCAACGATTATTGGTTGCACTCTGATAAAAATCACAATTAGTGCATATAAAAATTGATAAATCACACCTATGGCAAGTGCACAGATAAAGTAGGCAACAGGAGATTGGATATATCCCGCCGCATAAAGTTGAATTGTAGTGACATTAATAAACCCAATTAAAGGTCCAATAGATAGGTCAACTGTGACTCTCCCAGCTAAAGCCAGAGCTGTAAGTGCATAGGTGGCTAAAATCAATGGTGTTGAAACCATAATAGCTGTTCCTATACCCGAACCAGAAATTATTTGAGGGCCTCTTATGATCGCAAATACCATTAGGGCAAAAAATATAAATATAGGTACGATTAAGTATTTTGTGGACTGAGGATCAGAACCAGGAATTTGAGAGGGTTTTATTGATGTAATTAATTGATTAACCATTTTTGTTTAATCGAAATAAACGACTTTAATTCCTCCCGTTTCAGTCTCAGATCTATTATTCACAATTTTTAATTTATCTGTCTCAACAATTTTAATTCTTTTTTTGTCTATAGCAACTTCAGATAATGTATTTTTATCAGAAATAATCTCACTAGTTAGAGTATTTAAATTATTTTCGATATACTTAGTATTATGCGTGCCGTTTATAAAATTTTTATCTTTCAATAAACTTATTAAGAAGGGAATATTTGTTTTAATCCCTTTAAGGACAATCTTTTCTAAAAAATTTATTAATTTACTGACTGCATCCTCTCGAACTAAGTCATGAGATATGATTTTACCTATCATAGGATCATAATAAAAACTTACATCATCATTTTCATCATATCCCCAATCTAATCTAATGCCATTTGGTACTTTTGGAAAAGTTAATTTAGAAATTTTACCTGGAGATGGTAAAAAGTTTTTACTAGGATCTTCTGCGTAAACTCTACATTCAATAGAGTGACCATATATAGAAATCTTTTCTTGTTTTAAAAATTTATTTTTTCTATTAAAAGCAAAATTTATTTGCATAGAAACTAAATCATTGTTTGTAACTAACTCTGTGACTGGATGTTCTACTTGTATCCTTGTGTTCATTTCAAGAAAATAATATTTTTTTTGTTCCACATCATAAATAAATTCTACTGTGCCTGCTCCTTGATATTTGACATCAGATGAGAGCTTAACCGCAGCATTGGCCATACTTTCAATTAGGGTTCTATCTATTTCAGGTGCCGGAGACTCCTCGATAATTTTTTGATATCTTCTTTGCATTGAGCAATCTCTCTCATAAAGATGAACTGCTCCTTTGTCTCCAAAACCAAATATCTGAATTTCTATGTGACGAGCATTCGTAATAAATTTTTCTATAAATACATCTCCATTTCCAAAAGATTTTTCAGCCATATTACTTGTTTTTTCGATTGATTTTGAAAGATCTTTAAAATTTTGAACCACACTCATACCTATGCCACCACCACCTGCACTTGATTTAACAAGCAGAGGATATCCAATGTTTTCGCACTTATTTTTCAAATCATCACTGTTAAGTTTTGTAATATTAGAAATACCAGGGCATATTGGAATATTAGATTTAAGTGCCAGTTCACGGGCTATATCCTTGTTACCCATTGATTTAATTAAATTTGGTTTTGGTCCAATCCAAACAATATTTCTATCAATTACTTGTTGGGCAAAATTTTCATTTTCTGATAAAAAACCAAATCCAGGATGAATTGCATCTACTTTTAGTTTCATAGCTACATCCATAATTTTTTGGACAGACAGATAACTTTCTTGAGCCTTACTTGGACCAAGATAATGAGCTTCGTCAGCTAATCTTACATGTTTAGAATTTTTATCTGCATCCGAATAAACTGCTACAGATTTGTGTCCTAAGATTTTACAACTTTTAATAATACGTATTGCTATTTCTCCGCGATTAGCGATTAGTATCTTTTTCATTTCTTATCAATTATATACGGCATTTTTGAATGGTTACCATTTGTTGACTTTTCACTAGAATTTTTTTTTGATGAAATGTTATCTCTCAAGGCTTTAAGTATCTCTATTGCATTAGGAGTATCAGAATGGACACAAATTGTTTCACATCCCACATCAACATCGTTTCCTTGAATTGTTTGAACTTTATTTTCTTTAATGGCTCGCATACATCTCTCTACAGCACGGTCTGTTGGATAATATTGATTTCGGCCTTTTGCGATTACAAGATATCCTGTCTCGTCATATTCAAGATCTGAATAAAATTCTCCATAAAATTTTACTCCTCTCTCTTTATAAACTTTTTCATGGAACGTGTTGACCATCCCAAAAATTCCAACATTAAAAATTTCAGCTGCATCAGCTATACCATTTGCAACATCCTCCTCTTTTGCAGATACTCCATATAATGAACCGTGAGGTTTAATGTGATTCAACGGCATATCAAATTCATCTAAGAATGCTTTAATGGCACCTGTTTGATACATAACCAAATTTTTAATTTCCTCTCGCTTCATTTTCATTGGTCTTCGACCAAAACCCACTAAATCAGGGTAAGCAGGGTGAGAGCCAACTTTTACATTATATTTCTTTGCAAGTTCGACTGTTTTTCTCATCGTATTTGGGTCTGAGGCGTGAAAGCCACAAGCCACATTAGCGGCATCAATAAATGGCATTATTTCTTCATCATCAGCAAATGAGTAAATACCAAAGCCTTCTCCCATATCGCAGTTCAAATCGACCATACTTATTAAAATTCCTTCTCATGACTAATTTACAGAAAATAAGGCTTTTATGTGAAAATCTTTTCCACATGTTGGAACAATTTTGATAACTTTTTTGATAATTTAGATATTATAATATTACTTATATATAAGTAAGGAGGATAAAACTATGACATTGCTTAAAAAGTTCATAGCTATTTTAGCTGTTAGTTTTGTTGGTGTTGCAGGTAACTTAAATGCAGACATCCTAGACGAAATTCCAGCTGACATAAGAGACTTCGTTTATAATCCTGACTTTATGGATCCTAACCAGCCACTTGGCGAAAGTGTTTACAGAGATTGGAAAAGTGATAGACCGCTTCCTTGGACTATTGGTTATGCAAGCTCTTACGCAGGTAATCTATGGAGAAAAGGTGTGATGGAGAGATTATATGGTGACTACTTACCTAAAATGAAGGAAGCAGGTATTCTTAACGATATCGTTGTTACCCAATCGAACCTGAAAGACGCAGTTCAAATTCAACAAATGAGACAGTTGACTGATCAAGGAGTTGATGGATTAATAGTCTGTTGCTCAAATCCTGTCGCTTTAAATCCTACAATTGAATATGCATATGGAAAAGGTGTTCCAACTGCATCAATGACAGGTTATTTAACTTCAGAGTATGCGATCAGCACATCAGTTAATTATAAATTAACGGGTTATTATATAGCTTCATGGTTAGCAGAGACCATTGGTGGAGAAGGTAACGTTGTGATCATGGAAGGAATTCCAGGAACATCAGCATCCGACTCACAGCACCAAGGTATGTTAGACGGTTTTGCGGAATACCCTGACATTACAGTTGTTGCAGAAATTGCACATATGTGGACTCCACAAATAGCACAAGCCGAACTACAAAAGTGGCTATCAGCTAACACAACACAAGTTGATGGTTTTGCAGTTCAGTCTTCAGGTGAGTCAGGAGCACTTAATGCTCTCGAGTCATCAGGTAGACCTATGGTGCCTATGGCTTTAGGTGGAGAAATCGGAGCATTCTGTTACTGGAGAAATAATCCAGACTTCATCGATAGAGCTGTCTATGCATGGCCTCCAGGAGATGATGCAGAATTTGCAATGAATGTTCTTTTAAGAACTATGAAAGGTCAGGGTCTAAAAATCCAATCTATCCTAGTTCCTCCATATGAAGAAGATGTAGAGACTATTCAGTCTTTTGTTCCTGAAGATTGTGACAGAAACTCAAGTGAGTTTAGAACTGTTGGAATTGAAAACTGGGCAAGTGATGAATATCTTAATAATTTCTTCGATAATGGTGAGGCATTACTATAATTTAGTTTATTAGTAATTAATGAATGAAGAAAAAAATCAAGACAGCGCCCCAAAAAAAAATGGGGCGCAGTCAAACTCCTCTAAAGTTGGGGGAGACATTTACGTTCAAGATGCCACTAAATCCTTTGGTGTAACAAAAGCCTTAAACGGGGTAAATTTCAAAGCTAATTTTGGTGAGATACACGCAATCGTTGGAGGTAACGGATGTGGTAAAAGCACTTTAGCAAAAGTAATATCTGGAGTTTTACCTTTAGATAAAGGTAAGGTTTCAATTATGGGGCAATCCCCAAATTCACCAATAGAGGCTCAAAGAGCTGGAATAGCAACTGTTTTTCAAGAAGTAATGATTGCTGAAGAAGCAACTGTTTATGAAAACCTATTCATTGGATACGATAGTTTTTTTGGTAAAAAATTAGCCCACCGAGAAAGAGTTGAGAAAGCAGCTTCTATAATGTTAGAGCTAGCCGGAGAGTTTGTTGATCCCTACACTATTGCGAGCCAATTATCACTGGGTATGAAAGCATGGATTACAATTGGTCGAGCCTTTTTGAGAAACCCAAAAGTTTTAATTCTAGATGAGTCTTCAGCTGCTCTAGACTTTGACTCAACCGAAAGACTTTTTGCAAAGATGAGAGCCTTAAGAGATGAAGGTGCTGCAATTTTTATTGTGACTCATAGAATTGCAGAATTAGTAAGAATAAGTGATCGTGCAACAGTTATGAGAGACGGTATAGATGTTGGTGTACTTGCTGGTGATGAAATTACTGAAAAAAATTTATTAGGATTAATGACAGGAGATAAAAAAATATCTACTGCATCCGAAATCAAAGCAACCCCTCCAGATTCTGTATCTGATGAAATTGTTCTCTCATCAAAAGACCTTAAAGTTTGGGAGACTGGAAATGAAATTAATTTTAATTTACCCAAAGGAGAAATACTTGGGGTAACAGGACTTGATGGACAAGGACAAGATAATTTTGTTAAAGCCCTTGCTGGCATAGACCAACCAATTAGCGGTGATGTAATAGTTAAACAATCTGATGAAGAAAGAGAAAGAACGAAAAAAGATTATACGAGAGTTGAAAGTTTATTAGATGCAAAAAAAAGTGGAATTGGGTATGTCTCTGGTGACAGAAAAAAAGAAGGAATTTTTCCAAACATGAGTATCTATGAAAATATGGTTATCCCTTTATACAAGGGCAAGCAAGCTAAGACCTCTGGAGGCTTTATTGGTTTTATAAAGTGGATGGAATTAAACGGGATTTTTGATTGGGAGGTAGAAAGACTAAGCATCAAAACTGGCCCAAAGAATAATCTAATTACATCTTTAAGTGGGGGAAATCAGCAAAAAGTAATGATAGCTCGCGCATTTACAACTACTCCAAAAATTTTAATTCTTAATGACCCTGCTAGAGGAATTGATGTTGGAGCAAAAAGAGATTTATACAAACACCTAAGGAATTTTGTAAATGATGGAGGAACAGCTATTTTCTTATCTAGTGAACTGGAGGAGTTTATTGGTTTATGCCATAGAGTATTAGTTTTTAGAGACGGTAGTATCTTTGAAACTTTTGAAAAAGACGATATTAATCCAAACACTATACTTGAAGGGATGTTTGGCCATACCAAAAAAAATACAAATGGAAGTTCAACCTCAGTTTCTAACGATACAAAAGTATCGAAAAGCAATAATCCCCAAAATAATCACAATGTTCAAAAGGTATCAAAACCCTCTAATGTTCAAGTCGTAGACTTCAGTAAAAAATCAGACCAAAAAGATAAAATTAAAATTAAATATTTTTAGGCTAAATGGTTCAAGAATATAAAAATTCAGATTTAGATCTATTCCAAAAAATTAATATCCAAGACCCAAAGGATAATTTTGTAAATAAAAAGAAAAGAATTAAATCTTCAAATGCTGATAAAAAATTAGGTTTCAATTATGCACTTCAAGATGTAAATAATTTTAAAAATATAGAAAACACATTAACTAATGATAAATCAAAAAAAAATGAGAGTGTTTTTTTTAATCAAATTGATGTGGATGACTACAGTGGTTTTAAAGATATGTATCCCCATAATATATCTTTAGAACAGACAACCAAAAAAAAATTATCTGTAAAAAAACACCTTAATGAAGATGGAACTTATCCTTCTTTTGATCAAGATATTATTACAGCCAATAAAACAAAAGTATTTAATGGTATTTATGATGAACCAAAATTCTTACCCGGTGGAGATAAATACTTATTAATTGAGTTTGGTAATATTATGAATCTAGAGTTAAATTTTAAAGCTCAAGGTTTATCAAAATTAATTGAACAAGCGAAAATTAATGGAGTTTATGAAACGTTACCATGCTTTGCATCCATGATCGTTCACTACAATCCCGATGAAATTGGATATACAGACCTTATAAAAGAACTTAAATCTTTAGTAAAAGAATTCAAAGATAATGACGATACTATTGTAAATAGCAGACTTTTTCACTTCCCTACTGTCTATTTAGACAAATGGACAAAAGAAGCAATTGAGGATTATATTTCAAAAATAGCTCTAAAAAAGTCTGATCCTGAATTTATTGTCGAATTAAATAATTTAGATAATGTTGACCATTTTGTGAGAGTTCACTCTGGTACAGAATATTGGGTCGCGTCTCTTGGGTTTTGGCCAGGTCTACCTTTCACTATGCCTTTAGATCCCCGATGTAAGTTAACAGCGCCTAAGTACAACCCTCCAAGAACTTGGACACCAAAAGGAACTGTTGGCATGGGCGGGTCATCAACTGCAATATATCCAGACCGTCTTCCAGGTGGATATCAAATATTTGGTCGAACCCCAGTTCCAATATGGGATCCAGAAAAAAACTTTGATGTGTTCAAAGATAGTATTTGTTTATTTAGACCTGGAGACAGAATCAAATTTATACCTTGTGATTATGATGAGTTCGAGATGATCGAAAAAAAAGTTAAAGAGAAAACATATAAATATGACCTCATTGATGAGCACAAATTTTCAATAAAAAAATATAAACAATGGCTAACACAATTAGACCATAATAAGAAATTTTAAATGTTTGAAGTTATAAAACCAGGTTTAGAAACATCTGTTCAAGATTACCCGGGAAGAATTGGATTTCTAAATCAAGGTTTCCCCCCTTCTGGACCTATGGACAGTTGGTCATTTAGGCTTGCAAATCTTCTTGTAGGGAACCATGAAAATACGGGTGCACTTGAATGTCAGTATACAGGCCCTACTCTTAAATTTGAAAAAGATCATGTTATTTCAATTTGTGGCGCAGATATGCAACCAAAAATTGATGGGAGGTCTATTCCAATGTGGGAAAGTATAATGGTGAAATCTAATCAAACTCTTGAACTTGGTTTTACTGTTACTGGTGCCCGATCCTATATTGCTTTTTCTGGAGGCATTGACTCAGAAAAATGGTTGGGTTCTCAATCGACATTTCATAAAGCTGGTGTTGGAGGAATTGATGGTTATGCTTTAAAAGAAAGTCAAAAAATTTCACTTGGTAACTCAAAAGGAAAAATTGGAAGAAAGATAAGAGCTGAATCTATCCCAGACATTACTAATTCAGGAGTATGGGAGATTGAGGTAGTCAGGGGACCAAATGATGATTGGCTAGATAATGCTGGTTATGAAACATTTTTAAAAGCTGATTGGAAACTTCAAGCCAGAAGTGACCGAACAGGGTTTAGACTTGATGGGCCTTCACTTAGTTTTAACGAAAAAGCGACAAATAAATCACCTGAGCATGGTTATGAACCCTCAAATATTATAGATCAAGGATACCCTATTGGTGGCATAAATCTTGCAGGTCAAACACCTATTATCCTTGTAAATGATGGTCCAAGCATGGGGGGATTTATAGTTCCATTTACGGTTCCCTCAGCCTCTTTTTGGAAACTAGGTCAAGCAAAACCAAATGAAAAATTTAAATTTAAAGAAATAAGTGTGCTAGAAGCTCAAGAAATGAGATCTGAGCAAACCTCTCTTTGCTCAATGGGAAGTATTATTTAACAATGACCACTGAAGTTTTGACCTCTGTGCCTGGGAACATATGGAAGGTCCTAGTAGAAGTTGGTGATGAAGTGAACGAGGGAGATGTTTTATTTATTATGGAAGTAATGAAATCAGAGGTAAATCATAATGCTCCAGTAAGTGGAACTATTTCTCAGGTCAATATCAGTAATGATCAAGAGGGAGTTAATCCAGGTACTGTAGCTGTAGTGATTGAATAAATGAGCAATATTCCTTTATTATATAATGGTCCCACATCTCCATTTGGTAGAAAATGTAAAGTTGCTGCTTTAGTCTTAGAAATTGAACATGAAGAAGAGAAAATAAATATTTATAAATCCAGATTTCTTGATGAGTTTAATCCATTGAGACAGGTCCCAACCCTAATAGTTGGAAATATGACAATTACTGATAGTGATAATATTTGTTTATACTTTGATAGTATCTCAAAACGAAAGTCTATTTATCCAAATGAACGATACTGGGAATGCATGACGATGATTAGTATTTCTAATGGAATAATGGAAAATGCAGTAAGTCGATATATAGAAACATCAGCAATACCAGAAGATGAGCAAAGAGCCAAATCAATTGAAAGATACGAGAAAAAAATTTTAAGATCTATTCAATGGATTGAAAATAAATTTGATGAATTTGTTAGCGATCATCTTACAATGGACCAGATATCGGTTGCTTGCGCGTTAGACTATACTTCGCTGAGACTTAATAGTAACTGGGGTGAGAACAATCCTAAACTAAAAACATGGCTTGAAAGATTAACTGAGAATAATTTTATGAAATCTACCTTACCGGGGGAAAGTTTTAAATATGAATAAAAGCTTTAGAAAATATTTTAACAAATGATACATTATTCAATGATGAGATTATTAGCGGTACTATTTGTATTTGTTTTATTAGCGCCCTTATCTGGTAAAGCTGAGTATGAAATGCATATACCTAATTGTACCCAAAAAGGCGTTGAAAATTGTGGTGGTTTTTTGTTTGATAATGAAACTGGCGATGTCTTGTTTTGTGGATCTGAAAGTTGCATTGATTTAAAGCTGCCAAAATCTTGGAAATCCAAACAAAGTGATAAACAATCAAAACAAGATCAAATAATTGAAATGCTATCAAATATTCAAGTAGGAACAGTAACTTCAAGTGTTCAAAATATTGAACCCTCTTCAAACCAAGTAGTTGAAGAAAAAGTAGTGAAATCAGAGGATATAAAAGAAGAGAAAAAAGAGTCAAAAAAAGAAGAGAAAAAAATTGAAAAATGTGACAAAGAAAAGAAAAGTTTGTGTAAAGGTTCTGGTGGAATGCAGCTCGGTGGAACAGGTATGAAACTTAAAAAGCCATCTAAAAAATAATTTGAGAAAAAATAATAAAAGAGAAATCACTGCCCTTTTCTTAATAAGAGAAAAGCTTGCGCTAGATTTATCAAATGAAATTAGTATGCACAAAGAGGAGGCATATGAGATCGTTGATTTTTCTTTTCAATTGAGTGACAAACTTCCCTCTACTTATGAAGAGTTGAAATCTGAAATTAAGGCTTACATTATTATAAATATGTTATCTTTGGTTACTAAATTCCACTAGTGTCAATTTCTTTTACTTGTGTAGTTTGACCTTTATCCTCTAATAAGAAATCATATTTTTTGTTCTCATTTATCATGTAGGAATTATCACTCAGTATAATATCCATCCTTCTGTTATTGAAACTATAGTCGCAAGTAACAGAAAAAATTAACTTGTTATCATCTTTGATGCTATCGAGGTAAATTTCCCAAGTTGTTTTACTCTTAAGTTTATTTGGAAACTGTTTTACTTCAGTAGAATATTCATCAGAATTTTTATTTTGAAAAGATTTTATAAATTGACTTTGTATATCCAAGCATTCTACAGGATTTAATTGAAGTAATTTATTTGAGCCGTGTATTTCATAAATATTTCCAGTTTTGGTGGCTTTAATAACATAGTTTTTAAGATATTTGTTTGAGATCAAAACTCTTTCTTCTTGAATTGATATGCTTTCAATTATTTCTTTTTTAAACTTTATGTCCCCGTCATTTTCATACTTAAATATATTGTCATATAACTTATAACCAAAAAGATCTATAGCATGAGAATTAAGAGAAATTAGCAACAAAGAGAGGCTTAATGACAAAATCCTTAGCATAGATCATTGTAACATTGATTTAGTTCTTTGTAATTGTATTGAGTGGATAAGGAACATCTTTTATTGAAAAATTTTGACAATATTCAATTCCCTCTAATAATTTATCCCATAAAACTTTTGTCTCATTTTCTAAAATAGGCATAAGAAATGATGCTAGACTTAGAAACCACAATTTAAAAGAGTCCTTGGAAATTCTATCTAAATCAGAATTGATTATTTGAGAAAATGTATCTTTCCATTGATTCAATAATAATGTTGCCTCATCCTTTGATAAATCTTTAGGGGAAATAAAATATTTTTTTTGAACTGTTGATTTATCTTGCTCTAAAATTGAAAATTTAAATTGATAGGCACTATCAAGTATCATAGCTCGTTCTTGACTATCATTTATCTCAATCCAACTGATAAAACCTTTTAATAAACTTGAACTAATATTTTCCAGCTGCTCATAGTCGATATTATTGTTCATAGTGGTAACTTAAAAATTATATATTGAGAAATGATTTAATTTCCTTAGCTAGAGCCAACATTTCCAAACAACCTTTTCCAGTTCTTTGTTTTTCAACAACTGTGAGACCAAGGCCCATAGAGGAAACAAAAATTTGTCTATTACCTAAAATAGTTTTTGCTTTTTTGACTTTCATGCGATCGACAAATTTTATTGCTTCATGAATTAATTTTGATTTGGCATTTGCTCTATTGATTAAAATTAAAATTTCCTTTTTTTCACGTTTTGCTAGCTCAATAATTGACTCCGTTGCCCAAAAATCTACTTGTGAAGGAGAAATTGGAATAACTACTAAATCTGCTATTTCAATTGCGGGCCTGCCATCCGCGTCTATCTTGGGTGGGGTATCTATTATGACTATGTCTGATTTTTGCTTTAGAGATTTAGCTTCATATTGAGCACCCCATAGACTTGCAGTTTTAAATTCGATTGTATTCTTGTCTTTGAGTTTATCTTTTCTCATAAGAAACCACTTACCCAAACTACCTTGCGGATCAGTATCTAAAATGACGGTGGAAAGATTGTGTTTAATTGAAAAAACAGTCGCTAAATTAGCTGCAATTGTTGTTTTTCCAGAACCACCTTTTTGCTGAGCGATGGTAATTACTTTAGACACAATCTAAGTATAAAAATATAAATTTTATAAGAAAGCCTTATTTAAAAAATCCTGTGGGTTTATTTAATTCAATAAAATGAGGATATTTTTAATAGAAATAAACCGCACATAATTTATATTTCTCAGATGAATTCTTTTCAATTTAACACAACTACTGGTATTCGATTTGGTGAGGGTCACTCAGAAAATACAGCTGAGGAAGTATCTAAAAAACTGGGAAAAAGAATTCTCTTTGTCACTGACCCTGGACTGGTAAAATTAGGATTGATAGATAAGACTATCTCGGCCCTTCAAAAAAATTCAGAAATTTTAATTTTTGATAATGTAGAGGCTGATCCCTCTTTAAAAACTTTAATGAAATGTACTCAAGAAGGAAATAGTTTTAAAGCAACAGGTGTAATAGGTTTCGGTGGTGGTTCTTCTATGGACGTAGCTAAGCTTACTGCTCTTTTGATTGGATCAAATGAAGACATCCATCAAGCTTGGGGAGTTGCTAATGCCAAAGGACCAAGATTGCCTTTAGCTTTATATCCAACAACCTCAGGAACTGGTTCAGAAGTGACACCAATCTCTATAATCACCCAAGATGATTTAGAAAAAAAAGGAGTCTCCTCTCCTATTATCTTACCTGATTTAGCTATACTTGATCCTTTGTTAACTTTGGGATTGCCTCCACATATTACGGCAGCGACAGGTATTGATGCAATGGTTCACGCTATAGAGTCCTATGCATCTAAAAGTGTTAATAATAATTTAATTTCAAAAACTTTGGCTAAAGAAGCTTTAAAACTTTTAGGAAGTTCCATTCAAGAAGCGGTCGCTAATGGCAAAAATGTTGATGCTCGATCTAATATGTTAATTGGATCAATGTTAGCTGGTGTCTCTTTTGGAAACTCTCCCGTAGCTGGGGTACATGCACTTGCATACCCTATAGGTGGTACATTTCATGTGCCTCATGGATTATCAAATGCACTGGTTTTACCCTATGTTTTAAGATTTAATATTACAGAACAAAGTGCTGCTCAGTTATATAGCGAAATTGCTCCAATTATATTTCCAGATATTGATACCTCAACAAGCACACAAGATATTGCATCAAATTTTATCGAAAGATTATCTAAACTTTCAAATGAACTTGGCTTAGAGCAAAGATTACGAGATGTAAATATTCCTGAGACTGCATGTGAAACCATGGCAAAAGATGCGATGAAACAAACTCGCTTACTTATAAACAACCCTAAAGAAATCTCAGAAAAAGATGCCTATGATATTTATAGATCTGCTTGGTAAAATGTCTATATTTGCCAAGAATAAGTAATCTAGAACTTGAAAATATGGAATTTTAAACTAAATATTATCAAAAATGCTACAAGTCAAAGACATATCTAAATATTTTGGAGAGTTTAAAGCAATAAACAGTCTATCCTTTGACGTAAAGGTTGGGGATGTAATGGGGTTTCTTGGACCCAATGGAGCTGGGAAAACTACATCAATGAGAGTTATTACTGGATATCTTAAATCTGATGAAGGTAATGTAATTATCAATAATAAAGATATCGATGATGATCCAATATTTACAAAGTCAATGATTGGATACCTTCCCGAAGGTGTTCCTTTATATCTCGATTTATCTCCCTATCTTTATTTAGATTATGTTTGTCAAGTAAGAGGTATTAAAAATTCACAATCATCAATTAAAAAAGTTATAAAAGATCTCCAACTTGAAGAAGTGAAAGATGTTCCAATTGAAACCTTATCTAAAGGTTTTAAAAGGAGAGTTGGTATCGCCCAAGCGCTAATACATAATCCAAAACTTCTTATTCTAGATGAACCAACTGATGGCCTAGATCCACTCCAAAAATTTGAAGTAAGGAAGCTTATAACTAAACTCTCAAAAACTAAGGCTATTATCATCTCAACCCATATCCTTGATGAAGTACCTGAAGTTTGCAACAAATGTCTTATAATTAATAATGGTCAAAAAATATTTGAAGGCACCCCTTCCCAATTGAAAAAGAAAGTTGGTAAAACCTTAGATGAAAAGTTTAGAAAGCTTGTAGATTAATGTTAGCATTAATTAAAAGAGAGCTTAAATTATATTTCATTACTCCAGTTGCATATATTTTTACTGCAATTTTTATTCTTACTTCTATGTCCCTTACTTTTTATTTTGGATCTTTTTTCTCATCAGGAGTAGCTGATTTAACTGTCTTTTTTAGCTTTATACCCTGGGTTTTTATTTTTTTTATCTCTGCGGTAACTATGAAAAGTTGGTCTGAGGAAAAAAGACTAGGCACAATAGAGCTTTTGTTAACGCTTCCTCTGCCTCTTTGGAAGATAGTTTTAAGTAAATTTTTTGCAACATGGGCATTTGTTGTATTTTCTGTTATCCTAACCTTTCCTATTTGGATAACTGTGAACTACTTAGGAAATCCCGATAATTTAGTAATATTTGGTCAATATCTTGGCGTAATTATTATGGCTGGCGCTTACGTTTCTCTTGGTATCTTCTTCTCTTCTCTCACCAATAACCAGATAATTGCTTTTATCTTATCGATTTTAGTTTCATTCCTCTTTACTATTAGTGGTTTCCCATTAATGATTAATTTTATTACTGGAATTCTACCTATTGAAATAGTAGAGCTGATATCAAGTTTTAGTTTTCTCACCCATTTTTCTAGTATCCAAACTGGTTTCTTTTCAATCAAAGGATTATTTTTCTTTTTATCTTTTATTGCTCTTTGGAATTACTTAACAATTATTAAATTTATGAATAGAGACTGATGAATAAATTTTTATATAAAAACTATTTGCTAATTTCAATCTTAAGTACGGTTATATTATTTTTATCATTTAATTTTATTATCCAAAAAATCAATTTTAATTTAGGTATTGATTTTACTTCTACAAAAACTTTTACACTCTCGAGTGGTACAAAAAGAGTTATTGATGAAATAGAGGAACCTTTAATTATTAATTTTATTTATAGTAGAAATTTATCTAAAAATATTCCTATAATCCAAAATTATGCCAATCAAGTTCAAGGTTTGCTTAACAGATATGCTGATTTAGCATCTGGTAAAATTGAACTTAATTTTATTGAACCTGAACCATATTCTGAAGATGAAGATTACGTAAATCGATACGGTGTTCAAGGCTTTCCAATAGATCAAGAGGGTTCCAAAGTCTATTTTGGATTAATTGCATCTAATACAACTGATGATATAGAAACGGTGGCATTCTTTGATCCCTCAAAAGCTGCAACTTTAGAAAAGCAATTAACTGATATTGTTTATAAATTGAATAGGTCAAAAAAACCAATGATAGGTTTTTTATCGTGGGTTGATACTACCCCTCCCATCATGCCCAATAATCAACTAGGTCAGGGTGAATATACAATTTTGGAAGAATTAAGTTACTTTTATGACTTTGAATTTTTAGATACAGATGTACAAAATTTTGAAGGGATAGATCTTTTAGTTGTCTATCATCCATCAGATGTAAGTGAAGAAACTGAATATGCTATAGAACAGTTCATACTCAGTGGAGGAAAATCTGTAATATTTGTTGATCCCTTTTTTGAAAAAAATGACCACTCAAATAAAACTTCAGACTTAAAAAATGTCCTGAAAACATTAAATATAAATTTTAATAGTAATGTTATTTTAGACGGAGCGCAGGCTACAAGACTTCAAACTCAGCAAAATATTTCTGATAATACTTCTTTGCAAACTTTATTGAAATTAAATTGGCCGGAAGTAAGAGGTCAATTTATTAATCAATCTGAAGAAATTGGAGATGGTTTGTCTTTAATTAGACTAGTGTCCCCAGGAGGATTATCGCAATTAAATGATGAGAGTGAGGTGATTTACACTTCAATTATGTCATCCAGTGAAGCAACAATGGATTTACCAATTAAAGAAGTTCTAGATCCAATAAAGCTTATAAATAATTTTAAACCCTCTGGGGTCACCTATGATTTTGGTGTCAAATTAAGTGGAAATGCAATGAGTAGTTTTAATGATTACGATAATATAAGCGACAATCATTTAGACGCTTCCATAAAGAATATTAATGTAGTTGTATTTAGTGACGCTGATTTTATTAGAAATGCTTTTTGGGCAAGAATTCAGAAATTTTTAGATACAAATGTTATTGAAGCAACATCAGATAATGGAAGTTTAGTTACTAACGTGTTTAATTCTATGACGGGGTATGATGAATTTATAGATTTAAGAAATAAGGAAGCACCATTTAGGCCTTTCGTTGTTGTTCAAAAGCTTCAAGCTGAAGCAGAACAAATGTATTTAGGACAAGAACAACAGTTACAAGCAGAACTTGATAATATTTTGAATAAAATTCAAAATCTTTCAGGGGGTAGAGACAGCGAAACAGTTAATTTATCTGATAAGCAATTAATGGAATTAGCAAATTTTCAATTACAGGTTGAGAGCACTCGACAGCAATTAAGAGAGGTAAGAAGAAATTTAAGTAAGGATATTGATCGACTCGCAAATCAAATCAATATTTTGAATACATTCTTAATTCCATTGCTCTTGATCATATTGATGTTTCTCATACCAAGACAACTTGGAATTAAGAAAAGAGTTAACAGATAATGTTGATAAAAAATTTAAAAATTTTACTTTTAATCTCATTTGGTTTTCTAGTTTTAGCTCTTGGCTTATTTTTTGATGGTAAAACATCGTCTTCTAACTCATCATCTGAATTATTATTTCCAACATTTAATGAAGTTTTGCCACAAATTGCATACATAGAATTCTCAAATAAAAATGGGAAGTCAGTGATCGAGAATATCGATGACCAGTGGTTGATTTCAACATCTGATAATTTTCCAGCTAATACTGAACTTTTGAGCAGATTTTTTATACAGCTTCGTGAGGCAAATATCATTGATGCAAAGACAAATCGTGAAGATCTTTTTTACAAGCTAGGTTTAGATCAAGACAATAAGATGCAATTATTATTAAAAGATAAAGAGAATGTGAGTCTCTATTCTTTAGACATAGGTATTTATAATTATAATATCCCTGGAACATATGTTAAAGCATCTGACTCCAATCAATCATATATAGTTTCAACAAATTTATCTGCAGATGTATCAGATTTTTATTGGACTCCCACTGATTTATTAAACATTGGAAAATCTCAAATACAGTCTATCCAGATTTACAACAGTAATATGATAAATTTATCAATGTCGGATGGGTCTTTAATACACAATAATCTTACATCTCAATTTAATAAAATCAGTGAAGATAAAATTTCAGATAGTCAAAATAGTTTAACTGATTTACAGCATAATGGTTTTATAAAAAGATTAGATTTGCCAAGGTCCTCTAATTTGAAGGCTAGATTTACTCTTAAAAATGGAACACTTCTTCTTGTCAATTTTTATGAGATCGAAGGAAAGGGCATTCATGCTACTTTCGATTGGAACTATATAAACGATGATTTACAGATATCTAAATTTATTGACCCAATATTAGATGGTAATCAGATTCAAGTGAGTAGTATTGCACTTCTAGATAATTTTGCTTTTAGCGTGCCTCAAATTTTTTTTGATACTCTCAATATAAAGTTAAGAGAAAAAACAGAATAATTATTTTATTGTTCCAATAACAAATCTTATATTGTGCTTATAAATCTGTGAGGGATTTAAACGTGTTGAGGGAAACTTTATGTTATTTGGAGCATTTGGAAAACCTTGTGTCTCAAAACACATCCCCTGGAATTTATTTATTCTTTTGTTTTGGTTTACATACCTAAGATGTTGGCCTGTATAAAATTGAACACCTGGTTGATTGGAAAAAATTTTTAATTCAATCTTACTTTTAGGAGAATAAATTTTGGCCACAAATCTAGAATTATTTTTGATAATAAAATTTTCGTCAAAACCATTGATTTTATTGGAAATATTCTCTCCAATCCTTCTTAATTTTCTGAAATCAAAATCAGTTCCATCTACTTTAATAATCTTACCTGTAGGTATATTCTCTTTATCGTTTTCTAAATAATTATTGGCATTAATTCTGACACTATGATTGAAAATATTTTTTTTAATTTTTTCTAAATTCCAATATGCATGATTAACCAAATTTACATGTGTAGTTTGAGATGTTCGGGCATTCATATTAATTTTGAGAGTGGACTTATTTAATGAATAGCTACAGGTAGTGTATAATTCACCGGGAAAACCCTCTTCTTTATCTGGTGAAATATAGTAATAAGTTATATGAGACTTCGAAGAGTTTTTGATACTCCAAATTTTTGAGTCAAACCCTTTTTTACCACCGTGTAAAATATTTTTTCCTTCATTTTTGGATAATTTATAATTAACACCCTTTATTTTAAATTGGGCATTCTTAATCCTATTTGCGTACCTGCCACAAGTAGCACCTAAATAGTTTTTATTTTTATTATAAGAGGATATTTTTCCTAAATTTAGTATCAAATTTATTTTTTTCTTTTTGTGAAAAACTTCAAATAATGTAGCTCCAATATTGAGAGTCTTCACTCTTAAGAATTTATTTTCGATTGTGTGAGATTTAATCATTAATGATTAAATTTTGGATATATTCGTTAAAACTTTTTTAGTTACTTCTTTAAGTCTTGGGATTGTAGAATTGATTAATTTAATACGGTCATAAGTGCCTGAGTCTTTTATTATTTCTTCTCTTAAAGTATCACCAAATGTTTTCCTTAGTTCAGTTCCAATGTTGAACTTACAAACATTCGTGGTATTAGCTATTGTTCTTTTAAGTGTATCTTCAATCCCACTACTTCCATGAAGAACTAATGGCACATCTGTTAAAGTTTCTATTTTCTTTATGACTTGCATATCAATTGATGAAGATTTTTGTGTCTGTAAGTGTACGTTACCTGCGCTAATTGCCATTGCATCACATTCAGTCAAGGTAGCAAAAGTTTTTGCTTCCTCTGGGTCTGTGCTTTGTGATTTAGCGCCCTCACTATACCCAACAAAACCAATTTCTCCCTCTACGGAAATATTTTGTCTATGCGCTAATTCAACAATTTCTCTTGTTTTTTCAACATTTTCATTGAGTGAAAGCTTAGACCCATCAAACATAATAGATGTAAATCCATTATCTATAGCCTCTAAACATTCTTCCTTAGCATAACCATGATCTAGATGACAAACGACAGGACTGGAGGATTGCTCAGCCAAGTATCTGAACATTTTACCTAAAACTGGTAATGGAGTATTTGCTCTACAGCCTGGTCCCGCTTGAAGAATTACGGGTAACCCAAGTTCATCAGCTGTCTCTGCGTAGCATCTTGCATCTTCCCAGCCTAGTACAACTAATCCTGCGACTGCATAATTATCTTTTTTTGCCTTTTGTAAAACATCTGAGAGGCTTGCAATCGTCATTTATATTTAGCTATCATATCCTTAATTCCAGGAATTGTTTCTAATTGATAAGCATGAGTTTTTTGAAAATATTGAACAAGTGATCTTTGGGAAAGACCAACTAAAATTGTAAAATAGTACATTTCGTATCCTGGTGCAACAACACATGGGTGATAGCCCTTATCTATTGCTATTGTGGATCCATTAAATAGTTGATAACCAAAACCTTCTTTGTCGTCTTCATATTGCATGACCTGAACTCCAAAACCATGTCCTGGTCTAAAACGATAATTATAAACCTCATCATGACGTGTTTCATCAGGCAGTCTATTTGTATCATGCTTATGCGGAGGAAAACCTGACCAGCCTCCAGCTCCAACTGTGTAGAGTTCATTTACAAGTAATCTTCCAACTTGTTCATGATGCTTTGCTCCTAGGATATGTTTAATTTTTCGATGAGTTTTTGTATCATCGGATCCATATTGCACTGTATCAATTTCTTTTTTTTGAACTAAAAATGGCTCTAATTTTTTCTCATAAATACCACCAGCAATAAAACACTCTGTGCTGTCTGAAAGGCAAGTAATTCTGCATTCAGCATTAGTGGGTATATAACTTCCCTCAGGTTCTCCATCCCAGACATCAGATTTTCTAGTGCCAATTTGACCAAGTTTAATACCATCGACTTCGAGCTCCACTATGCCGGTAGCTGGAACGACGCTGGTTTCATGCTCAGGAAGTTTATAACTATAACTCTCACCTTTTTTTAAATTAATAATATTAAAGTATACTAAGGGAACGGTTTTATTTTGCTCCCCAAATAAAGCGATATTCTTATTGTCTGAGTAAGGTATATGCATCTATATCTCCATTGTTTGTTGATTAATAAAATTTTCTAGTTCATCAGTATTTGGCATTGCTGAAGAGCAGCCCACCTTAGTGACAACGATAGCTGCGTTTGCTGAGCCTCTTTTAATAGAGTCCTCCAGAGAATATCCTTGAAGGATAGAGCTGATAAAACCCCCATTAAAAGCATCTCCCGCTCCTGTTGGTTTTATAGCTTCAACTTTAAATATTCCAAAATTTTGTTCTTTTTCTTTAGTAATAACAGTCGATCCTTTTTCACCCATTTTGTAGATTATAATTGATGGTTTCTCATTTATAAAGCTTTTGGCTAATTGAAAACCTTTTGTGGAATTATCTGCAATATTAAATTCTAAATCATTTCCTATAATAATATCCATTTCATTCATAATTTTTTTATAGATATTTGACTTAATTTCATCTGACTCCCAATTGTATGGCCTATAATCCATATCAATAATTAAGGGAATACTGAGCGACGATGCCTTTTGAGTGGCATAAAATACTGCGTCCCTTGATGGGTTAGAAGACAAAGCAGTGCCAGAAATAAATACAGCTGAATAATCTTGAAAATTGATATTGTCTATGTCGTTTTTGTTTAACTGTAAATCACAGGAGTTATTTCTGTATAAAATAGATTGGTTATTTTTAAGAATAGTTTCCACAACAGCTACTTGCGTTTGAAACTTATTTTCTACTCTTCTACAAAGGTTACTTCCCACATTAAATTCCCTCAATTTTTCAAAAATATACTCACCAATGGCATCCTCTGATACACAGGTTAAAAGATCAGACTGTACACCTAACTGAGATAGAGCCACACAGGTATTAGCAGCAGATCCACCTAGATGAGTAGAAAAATTTTTAACCTCAGATATTTTAGTACCTGGGGGTTCAGGATATATATCCATACCTGCTCTGCCTATTACTAGTATTTTTTTTGATTTATTAAATTCCATTTGAGAAAATGTAGTCTAAAGGAAATATCTATATTACTTAAGAATTTTTTGTATTTCTTCTAGCGTGAAGTATTCAGCTTTTTGACATGAAGTTTTAATATCCTGTGTTGTCCTTGAGTCTGCTGCCTTCATAGTAGATTTAATAATGTCTAAAACATGAAGTGACAGTTCGCCATTACACCTATGATTTATGCCATTTTCTATGCAATAAAGCATCTCTGCTAGACCTACTCCACGGTAATTTGCATTTGTAGGGGACTCGTTAGCTCTTCCACTTTGAGTAGTAATATTTATTCTCCCAAGAGGTAAATCATCAGTTTTATGCTCTTCCCATATTCCAGAGTCATCATTACTTGTCATAACTGACCCTCCAAACATGTTGGGGTCTGGGACTATCATTGAGCCCCTATCTCCGTAAAGCTCAATATGATTGCGCTGATGAGTAACCACATCAAATGAAAGAGTAATTTGAATTAAAGCTTGGTTATGAAACTCTAAGTTAACTAGATAGCTTGTTGGACACTCGACAGAAAATTCTTGATCTTTTTTAGGACCTATCCCAATTACTCTTTTTTCGAAAACTTTAGTGGATATTCCATGGACACTTTTAGCTGGTCCCAAAAGATTTACTAATGCTGTAAGGTAGTATGGCCCCATATCCATTACCGGTCCACCTTCATTATTAGCAAACCAAGGCTCTGGATTAGGATGATATGATTGGACGCCTGGATAAGCAAAGATGGCACTTCCAAGTCGAACATTTCCTATTTTATTTTGATTAATTAAATCTATCGATTTTTGTATACCTCCACCCAAAAATGTATCGGGAGCGTTTCCAATATATAAACCTTTAGATTTTGAAAGTGCTAAAAGTTCCTCACCCTCTGAGAAATTGACAGCCATAGGTTTTTCACTGTAAACATGCTTTCCATTTTCTAAAGATTGTTTTGCAACTTCATAATGTGCTCTGGGTATTGTTAAATTTAAAATTACTTCAATCTCAGTGTCTTTTAATAGTTCATCTACTGAACAGGCTGTAATATCATAGGTGTCAGCACATTTTTGTGCATTTTCAGAATTAATATCAGCACATTTAGTAATTTTAAAATTATTAAAGTAATCGTGACCTCGAAAATAAGTTTCTGATATATGACCACAACCTATTAACCCAACCTTAAAGACTTTGCTCATTAAATATTTTTATTTATCTAGGCCGCACATATTGACATATTTTATTTCAATAAAATCATCAATACCATATTTTGAACCTTCTCTTCCAAGGCCTGACTCTTTAATTCCACCAAATGGAGCCTCCGCTTTTGAGGTTAAACCAGTATTTACACCAACCATTCCGTACTCAAGAGCTTCTGCAACTCTCCAAATTCTTCCTATATCTCTTGAATAAAAATATGAAGCTAGTCCATAAGGAGAGTTATTTGCTAAATCAATAACTTCTTTTTCGTCTTTAAATTTATATATAGGTGCAACAGGGCCAAAGGTTTCCTCAGTTGTAATTTTAGCTTGTGGGGTTACATCAGTTAAGATTGTGGGTTGATAAAAATTCAATCCCAGAGAGTGCCTTGCACCTCCTATTGCTACTTTTGCCCCATATGCAACAGCATCTTCTACATGCTCTTCAACTTTGCTCAAGGAATGTTCATCGATCATCGGACCAGAGGAATTTTCTTCATTGAGTCCATCTCCAACTTTCATTTTAGAGACCGCATCTACAAACTTTTTACAAAATTCCTCATGAACTTTTTCTTGAACATAAATACGATTTGCACAAACACAGGTTTGACCTGTATTTCTAAATTTACTCTGCATAGCACCTGCAACTGCATCGTCTATATTAGCATCATCAAAAACTATAAAGGGAGCGTGGCCACCCAATTCCATTGAGACTTTTTTGACTGTGCCTGAGCATTTTTGTAACAAAATTTTTCCAATTTCAGTGGACCCGGTAAAAGAGAGTTTCCTGACAATTGGGTTAGAAGCTAATTCATCACCGATAGCCGATGCTTTTCCTGTAATAACATTCAAAGTGCCTTTAGGAAAGCCAGCCTCCTCAGCTAAAACGGCAAGTGCTAATGCTGAAAAAGGAGTTTGACTTGCTGGTTTAATAACAACAGGACAACCGACAGCTAAAGCTGGCGCACATTTTCTTGTAATCATAGCATTTGGAAAATTCCAAGGAGTAATCGATGCTACAACACCAACTGGCTGTTTGAGAACTACAATTCTTCGATCGGTCATGGGATCAGGAATTGTATCTCCATAAACTCTTTTAGCTTCCTCTGAGAACCACTCCACAAAGGATGCACCATAGCCAATTTCACCTCTAGATTCATTAATAGGTTTTCCTTGTTCAATAGTCATCATTTGAGCCAATTCTTCTTTGTTTTGGATCATAAGATCAAACCATTTTCGAAGAATATCTGAGCGCTGTCTTGCTGACTTTGCTCTCCACTCTGGCCAAGCTTCATTTGCAGCTTCTATGGCTCTTTTAGTCTCAGCTGTCTCACATTTAGGGACAGTTCCAATTTCTTCTAAAGTTGCAGGATTGTTAACTGAGATAGTTTCGCCGGAGTCAGATGTAATCCATTCTCCATTAATATAACATTTATCTCTATAAAATTTTGACTCTGTAATCTTCATTTTTTAAATATAGCATTTCATAAATTATTCTACAGTAGCAATTTTGCCGCCGACAGGTATTGTTTCTCCCTCAGGTGCCGTGATTTCAGTTAGTGTTCCATTTACTGTTGACGGAATTTCAGCAGCAGTCTTATCTGTTTCAACCTCACATAAAATATCTCCTTCTTTAATTTCATCTCCAACATTTTTATGCCATTTTATGACTTTTCCTTCATCAACTGTCTCACCAAGTGAGGGCATTATTATTTCCATAGCTATTCTCCTTTTACTTTTTTTATAACTTCATTAATTATCAAATCTACTGAAGGGATAGTATTATCCTCTAGTATATCAGCACTAGGAAGAGGTACGTGAGGTGTTGTGACTCGAGTAACTGGTCCCTTTAAATTAGAGAAGCAATGCTCGGTTATGAGAGATGAAATCTCTGCACCCCATCCACATAACCTTGGATTTTCCTCTACAGTGATGACTAATCCAGTTTCAATAATAGATCTTTTAATGGTCTGTAAATCTAGAGGAACCAAAGTTCTCAGATCTATAACTTTTGCATTAATATTATGTTTTTCTTTTAGAATTTGTGCAGCTTTTTTTGAACGCTGTGCCATCAAAGCTAAGCCTATTATAGTAATATCTGCTCCTTCGTGAAGTATATTAGCCTGCCCTAATGGAATTGATAAATTTGTATTTTCTAATTGTTCTTTAGAAGCATAAAGAGATTTATGTTCATAAAATATCACCGGATCAGGATCTTTAACTGATGCATCCATTAAGCCTAGGACATCACTAGCACAACTTGGAGCTACTACTTTTAAGCCTGGTATCATCATCGACCAATTTTCTAAACTTTGAGAATGCTGAGCACCAAATTTTGATCCTCCACCATTTGCGGTTCTTATGACTAAAGGGATATTAATTTGACCATCGGACATATATCTTGTCTTAGCTATTTGATTGGCAATAATATCCCAGCATACTGCTAAGAAATCAGAAAACATAATTTCAGCTATTGGTCGCAAACCTGTCATTGCCGCTCCCATAGCTGCACCTAGAATGGCTTGTTCAGAAATGGGAGCATCCATAACTCTTTCTTTTCCAAATTCATCTAAAAGACCAACAGTGGCTTTAAAAACACCTCCCGCTGCTCCAACATCTTCACCAATAAAAAAAACCTTAGGGTCTTTTCTCATAGCTTGAGCAATAGCTAGTGAAACACTCTCTCTATAAGTTAATTGTGCCATTTATATCCACCGTCTGCCCAAACATCTGTATAAATTTCTTTAATATCTGGGATCGGAGAATTCTTGGAAATATTTGTTGCTTCTTCAACCTGTTGTTGAATTTTACTCTCTATTCCAGTTATTGTTTTTTCATCAATATTAAATTCTAAAAGTTTTTGTCTATAGTTTTTAATTGGGTCTTTGTTTTCCATCCAATCTTTTACCTCTTCATCTGGTCTGTATTTTCCTGGATCTGCTCTTGAATGCCCGCTATGTCTGTATGTTTTTGCCTCAATTAAACTAGGGCCATGACCATCTCTAGCTTTTTTTATAGCAGTTTGAGCTGTACGATACATTTCATCAGCGTCATTACCATCTACAATAATTTTATCTAAGCTGTAGGCTGATGCCCTATCTGCTGCTGGATGTTCCACGGCTGTAACTTCACTAATAGCAGTATATTCCATATATAAGTTATTCTCACATACAAATACTATCGGTAAGTCCCATATTTTAGCCATATTTAAAGCTTCGTGAAATGCTCCTATGTTAGTAGTGCCGTCGCCAAAAAAACAAACACTTACCTCTTTTGTCTTGTTGTACTTAGATGCTAAAGCAGTTCCATTTGCGATTGTAAGGTGAGCTCCGATAATAGCGTAAGATCCCATTACACCTTTTTCAACATCAGTAAGATGCATAGAACCACCTTTGCCCTTCATCAAACCACATTGTCGTCCCATCAATTCTCCTAGGACACCTTCGATAGAGGAACCTCTAGCTAAGGTATGGGCATGTCCTCTGTACGTACAAAAAGTATAGTCGCCCTCTTGGAGAGCTACTCCAAATGCACCAGCTATAGCCTCCTGCCCTAATGCTAAATGGCTTGTTCCTTTTATTAAATTTTGAAGAAATAAATCGTATGCTTTTTTTTCAACCAATCTTAATTTGAGCATCATTTCCCATAGTTGAAGTCTCTTTGCTTCGCCTATGTCATCATTTAATTTGTCTTCCATTAATATTTATTGGCGATAGGCAAATCTTCGGCTGGAAATAATGATATTACCTGACAGCCTTTATCAGTAACTATTAATTCCTCTTCAATTCTAGCAGCTGAGTAACCATCTTTAGCTGGACAGTAAGTTTCAAGAGCAAAAACCATTCCCTCTTTGATCTCGTCTGGTGAGTCCATAGAAACTAAACGACTGATGATTGGTCTCTCATGGATAGCTAATCCTAATCCATGACCAAACTGTAAAGCAAATGCAGACATTTCATCAGCAAAACCAAACTCTTCAGCTTTAGGCCATACTGCAGCTATTTTGTCAGTTGATACACCGGGTTTAACGAGTTCTATAGCTTTGTCTAACCATTCTCTGCACTGTTTATAAGCATCATTTTGCGATTCTGATGCTCTTCCAATATTAAAAGTTCTGTAGTAGCAAGTGCGATAGCCCATGTAGGATTGGAGAATATCAAAAAATGCTTGATCTCCTGGTCTAAATATTCTGTCTGTAAAATTATGAGGATGAGGGTTGCACCTCTCACCTGAGATAGCATTAATGGCTTCGACATCGTCTGAACCAAGTTCGTATAAAAGTTTGTTTGCATTCGCTACTATTTGAGCTTCACTTACACCAGGCTTCATAGTCTCATATATTTGATGGTATGTTGCATCAACCATAGATGCTGCTTGATTTAACAACATAAGTTCATCGTAAGATTTGATTTCTCTAGCTTCGAGTAAAATTTGTTGGCCATCAATAATTTCCAAACCCTCCTCTTGAAGAGCAAACATCATTGCTGGCTCAACGAGGTCAACACCAACTGGTTCATTGGCCAATCCTTTTTCATTTAACATTGATTTAATTTCTTTTGCTGCATTTTTCATCAAACCTGCATCTGGGTGGACGGTGCCTCTGAGTCCAACCATTCCTGCCTTCCAGTTTTCTTTAGGAAGCCAAGGTGAGAAAATTTGATGGTGTTTCGCAGCTGAACCAAAATCCCAAAGAATAGGGTCGTGATCTTGTGCTAATAAAGAATATCTACAAATTTTGTCTCTTGACCATTCTCCAATAACTGTACTAGTGAGATAACGTATATTGTTGTTATCAAAACAAAGTAAAGAACCAGCCTTCGATTTTTTTAATGCCTGTCTTGCTCTGCCAAGCCTGTATTTATGAAGTCTTGGGAAATTAATTCTTTCTTCATAATCAACATTTGTTCTTCCATGAGAAGGGACTCTTCTATGCCAATTATAATTTGGATTAATATCTTCTGGTTTAATTATTGTAGGTTCAGTCATTTATTGAATAACCATCCCTCCATCAATCATAAGTATTTGGCCTGTCATATAATCGGAGTCTTTTGATGCTAAAAATGACGCTGTTCCGACAATATCTTCTGGATATGAATATCGTTTCATTAAAATCATATTCTCAGCTATAGAGTCCATAGACTCACCATGTTTTTTAAACTTACCCATTGCAACTAACTCCTTGTCTAATTGCTCCCACATCTCTGTTCTAACAACACCTGGTCCGTATCCATTAACATTTATGCCATACTCAGCCAATCCCTTAGCTCCACCTTTTATTAAACCTGCAACTGCATGTTTACTTGCGCCATAAATGACAACATCATCAAAAGTTTCTCGCGATAAAATTGATGCAACATGCAAAATTTTATATGGCTCATTTTGCTTACCTTGTTTAATCATTTGTCTTGCTTGTTCTTGCATACCAAGCCAGGCACCACGGACATTTATATCAAATATAAAATCATAATTTTCTTCAGTTACATCCATAAACCAAAGAGGTTTATTTACACCAGCATTATTTAAAGAAACATTTAGACTACCAAAGGCCTCAACTGTTGCCTTAACTGCTGCAACATGATCCTCTCTTTTTCTCACATCTAATTTACAAGAAATTGCCTCACCACCAGCTGACCTAATTCTATCTTCTACCTCTTTACAACCATCAATATTTACATCGGTAATACAAACTTTTGCACCTTGTGCACAATAGTCCTCAGCGATAGCTGCTCCCATCCCTTGAGCTGCACCAGTGATTAGAACGTTTTTACCTTTAAGTCTTTCCTTGTCCATGAGTATCCTCCAAATACATCTAAATTCTATTATAAGTATTAATTTATCTAAGCATCAAATATATTCAAAATGAATATTATTTACCTAGAACAGTTCTCTTTTTTTGTAGGAGTGTCGTTTTACGTTCATCAATCGTTGCCAGTAAACTCTTTCTCGACTGTCTCGAGTCAAACACTCTGGACATCGTTTGAAAAACTATAACGATTACCAAAAGAACAGATGTAAATAATTGTACAAAATGAACTTGTAAAGCATAAAAGACAAGACCTGTATTTAAAAAATTTACAGTTAATGCTCCTATGGCGGCCCCTAGAACTCCCCCCTTTCCTCCTAATATACTCACACCTCCAACAAAAGCTGCAACTGTTCCTGCTAATAATAAGTATTGTAATCCTAAGCCTTGTGCAGTACCAGACTTTAGTCCTATTACAGTTCCAGCAAAACCTGCACAAAATCCTGAAAGGGCAAAGGCTATAACCATTGGTCGCCTTAAAGGTATGCCTGCAGTAAGAGCCTCTTTTCTAGCACCACCTATGGCATAAATTTCTCTTCCATATTTTGTGTATCGCATAAATATACCCACACATATAAATATGAATATAACTGTAAGGCTAGCTGGAGAGAAATACATCAAGACTTTAGTAGTAATAAAATCAGGAACTCTGAAATCAGTAAGCATAACTGTTTTTTCTTCTGCTATTAATAAAGCCACTCCTCTTAAAAGCATTAATGTTCCAACAGTAATAACAATTGCTCTTATTCTTATAAATGCAATAACAAAACCTTGTATGGCCCCAATAAGAGTTGAGACAGATAAGCCAATCAACATTGCAAAGGGTGCTCCTAAAGGGTCAGTCAACTTAACTACTATCACTGCGCATAAAGCTGCATTAGAACCAATAGAAAGATCTATTTCTCCAGCTATGATACAGATGGTAAGAGCTAATCCGACAAGCCCTAAAACAGCAAATCTTTCGAGTATTGCAAAAGAGATATTATGACTAAAAAAAATTTCTATATTTAATGAAAAAAATACATAAACACAAAACGATAAAAGAATAGCAAATGATAAATCTACATCTTTGGTGACTTTTTTGAAAAAATTTTCCATTATTCTTGAGCTCTACTTCCTTTAGCAAATAATCCAAAAACTATAATGCTAAATACAATCATTAGGCCCACTCCGACAATTCTAGGACCACTATTAAACCCTTGTAATACCATCATATTATCAACCATAGCAATAAATATAGCCCCTAAGCTAGTTCTGAGAGTAGAACCATAACCACCCATAATTGAATTTCCACCTACCATCACAGTGGCAATGACAAGAATGGTCATATCACCTGATGAACCAAATTCTGCAGAAAAATAGTTAGACTGAGCACTATCCATTTGAGCAACAAAAGCAACAGCAACAAATGCACAACATACCGAACAAATTGTGAAAACAATTATAGCCATTGAAAAGTTCTCATGACCTGTTGCCCTTCCTGCTGCTTTGTTGGCACCAACTAAATAAACTTTTCTGCCAAAATTTGTGTGTCTAAGGACTAATTCTGCTGCAATTGCTATCAAAATAAATGCCAATGTTATACTTGGGAGACCTAAAAAAGAGCCTGTTCCAAGCCATTCTGCATCATGTGGTCTTTTAAAATTAATAACGAGATTATCACTCCACCAAGCTCCAATTCCATATAAAATACCAGCTCCTCCAAGAGTAACTACTATGGGGTTACCTCCCATGCCAACAAAATACCCTTGGATTACTCCACTCAAAACTCCAACAGATAGAGCGGCTAAAAGAGATACTAAAAAGTTTCCAACTAAATCTGGTGAACCAAATCCAGTTGCCATTCCCATGGCAAAAGTAACACCGCAAATCGATGCTGTTTCTTTTAAGGATAATAAGAAAAAGTTACCTGATAGAGTAACAAATGTTAGTCCAATAGCCATGATCCCATATAATGCAGCATCTCTAATAATTGCTTTGAAATTTGTAATTGTTAGATAATTATCTGTAAAAAAAATTCCATAAACAAACATCACTGCAAAAAGTGAAAGCAGAATTGCTAATAAGGTTCTATCTTTATAAAATTGTAAAAATTTCGAAGAAAAAGGGCTTTTGTTGTCCTGCGTAATTGTTGTCATAGATTAGTCTCATTAAATGGATCAGTTATTTCTTTCAGTATAACCGGTGTTTTGATCTGTTCTAATCTATGTTCGTCTATCATCATTCCTCTATAAAATGTTATAACTCTATCAGGAAGATAAGTGATCTCTTGAATATCTGTAGAGGCGAATATAATAGTTATTCCTCTTGCAGCTAGTTCTCTCATTCTTTGATAAATTTCTGATTTAGCTCCGACATCGACACCTCTAGTTGGCTCATTTACTAGAAGAACGTCTGGCTTAATTGATAGCCATTTTCCCAAAGCAACTTTTTGCTGATTTCCTCCACTCAGCAGACCAGACTCGTCGTAAACTCTCTTTACGTCGATAAGGAATTCTTGAGCGAGGTTTTTTGCATAACTATCTTCCGTGCTCCCAAAATTAAATCCAAATTTTGAAATAGTATCAAGTGCAGGTGAGGTTAAATTTTCGAATATCGGTCTTCCCAAAAAAAGGCCATCTTTTTTACGATCCGAAGAACAGTAAGCAATCTTTTTCTTAATTGCTTGACTAGGTGATTTAGGAAGAAAAGTCTCTCCATTCAATGTAAGAGAGCCAGATCGTGATTTTAAAGCACCTGCAATTGAAGCTAATACCTCTCCAGCACCACTTCCAAGTTGCCCAGATAGACCAAGTATTTCTCCTTGATAAGCTGAGAAACTCACTGGCTCTAATACTCCATCAGGCCATAAGTCTTTAACTTCAATTTTTGATTCCAAGCTAATATGATCAGCTCGGGAAGGGAACATATTTGCTAACTCTCTTCCCAACATTATTTCAACTAATTTATTTACATCGATGTCTTTTGTTTCTTGCACACCTTGAGAGACACCGTCCCTCAAAATTGTAATTCTTTTTGTAATTTTAAAAATTTCATCTAGCCTATGACTGACATAAATAATTGACTTCCCATTTTTTGCAAGGCGCTGAACCATTTCTAAAATTCTGCGACTTTCCAGCTCTCCAAGAGCTGCTGTTGGTTCATCTAATATTAAAATTTTAGCTTCTCTTGATATTAACCTAGCTACTTCAACTAGATGTTGTTCACCTACTGATAGTAAATTTATTCTTGTTGAGGGATCAATATCTGTGAGTCCTACTTCATCTAAATAAGGTCGAGCCATTTTTGATAATGTGTTTAAGGTGGCAAATTTTTTAACTTTTGCACCTGTCAGAAAAATATTTTCAGCTACTGACATATTTGGGATTAAACTCAATTCTTGTTGAGCTATAGCTATACCAGACTCTTCAGCCTTTGAGGGGGTATCGAATTTTACTTCTTTACCATTTAGCTGATAGCTTCCTTTGAAGCCAGGGTCGAAACCGCTAATGATCTTAACTAATGTAGATTTTCCAGCACCATTCTCACCAACCAATCCCATAATTTCTCCTTCATTGATTTCAAAATTTGCCTCTTTTAAGGCTTGAATAGCACCAAAAGTGCGAGAAACGTTTGTAATCTTGAGTACTGGATCAGAAGCCATCGTCTTAATTATACATACTTATAAATTGAATAACTACACACAGGGAAAAATTCCCTGTGTGTAAAATTTAAATATTAGAAAACTAACTTAGTCCCAAGCACCTGAGCATAGCTCATCGATGCCATAAAGGTTTCCATCAAAACCCCTGAGTGCAGTAAAGTCCATAGTTGCACCAGTTACTGATGGGTTAGGAGTAAAGTTAATGTAGTTTGCAAGTTCACCATTTTCCATGTACTCCTGCACAAGCTTAATAGCTAACTGACCCTCGTGAAGAGGTGACTGAAGAGTTGTACCGAATTGCTTACCATCAGTAATCATCTGTTTGTCACCATTACAAACTGTACCAACAGTTATAACAGCGTCACCGTCGACATCTCCGTTTTTACCAGTACCTGCATACCAGTCAACGTTATAGCCAGCTTCTTCGAGAGCTTTGATGCCTCCTGTTAAGATAGCATCATCCATTCCATAGACGAAGTGGATACCTTGGTCTTTAACTTTAGCAATAAGCTTTGCGGCACCCTTGTAACCATTGGCCTGACCAAATCCTTCACCAATATCACCAATTAGATTTAAATCAGTTCCTGCAATAGCTTGTTTGAAAGCATTGATTGATAAGCCATAACCACCGTAAGAGTGAGGGTATGATAATGCTATAACATTAAATCCATCTCCACCTGCAGCTTGTTTCATCTTCATGGCTTTAACCATCATCTCACCTGCATTATATGCACGTAAGCTATCATCAGGCCCAGCATATCCAAAGATAAAAGCCTTATCTTGCTCATTAGGTAATTGGTTAATTTTTAAAACTGGAACTCCTGTCTTTGCTAATTTTCTTAGAGATCCTAAACCAGCAACTGCATCAGGTGGCCACCAGATAAATACATCTGGAAGTGCGCCGCTTGACAAATATTGCTCGACTTGTTGATTTTGCTCTGCTTGATTATAATTATTTTCAAAAACTGTAATATCATAACCATACTGAGCTGCAGTAGCTTTAATTCCTTTAACAAATGCTCCTACATAAGCTTCTGAAGATGCCGCATTAAAAGATACGATCTCAACAGCTTTTGCAGAACCAAATGAAAAGCACATTAAAACAGCTAATACTCTGACTAGGTTTTTCATTTCTATCCTCCTATATCCATGTTCTAAAATTATCTATAAATAAAGTGTATTGTTTAACTGTAAATATATTCAATTTGAATATATTGAGAAAAGCTATATTTTTAAGGGTAATTTAGAGCTTATGAATAGAAATGAAATCACTACTCTTTTGAACTTTGTAGATAAGACAAGATTATTATTTAATAAAAAAATTACAAATAACACTGTGGACTCTGAGTGGAGAATATTTTCATATGTTATAAAAAATCACCTCGATAATAAAATTATAACTACAACAAGTATCATTCAATCATCAGGTCTTCCTTTTGCTACTGGCCTTAGGAGAGTTAATAAATTAATCAAAGAAAAAAAATTAATACAAAGAGTCAAAACAAAATCAGGTAAGTCTTTTTCAATTCATCCAAGTTCAGAATTAATTGAAGAATTTACTTTATACTTATTATCTATCAAAAATGAAATAGCTTCTAATTTAGGTTTTGGGGAATTAAATGACTCTTATTATTTTGGGATGTCCTTATCTGCTGGTAATATAATTCCTTCGCCTAAAGTTTTTATTAATTCCTCAAACCGATTTAAGAAAATTTCTATACTATCAAATGATAATCCAACATTTAAAGTTATAAATAGTAATTTAGATTTTTTTGAGTATATCTTAGATTGTAAAATTGAGCATATAATTGAAAATGATCTTAATAAACTTTTAAATTTAATTATAAAAAACTCAGAAAAAAAGACAAAGTCTAAATTTGATATCGTTGGGTTTAATTTGCCTTGGGTTGGACAGCTAGCAAAATTAAATACATTACTGCCATTAGATAAATATATCGACTCAAGTGGTTTTAACCTCAGGGACTTTCATTTTTCAGCTATTAGATCTAGCTCTTACAACAATAAATTATTTGGTGTTCCAATTGAAACTATTCCTGACCTACTATTTTATAGAAAAGATATTTTTGAAAAATATGGTTTAAGCCCTCCTAAAAAATTTGATGAATTATTAGCAGCTTGCGAAATTTTAAAAAAATCAAATGAGGTAGAAAGCCCGATATCTTGGCCTGCTCGTAAAGGTCAACCTCTAGCAACTAGTTTCATATTAATGATGGCTAATTTTGGAAAACCTTATGTTAATCTTCGCCATATAGGCCAAAACACATACGATTTAGACACTCAGAAAATAGTAATTAAAACAAATTTCCTATCTGAGGCTGCATTTAAAGCAGCAAAAGTTTTAAAATCTTTAATACCATACTCTCCCACAGATTTGTCCCTGCAATCAAATGACGAGTGTGTTGAATATTATAGCAAAGGAAAATCAGCAATGGTGATGAATTGGAGCAGTAGAGCTCATCAATTTGAATTAAATAAAAATTCTCCTGCTTTTAAAAATAGCGGTTACTTACCTAGACCTGCTGGTGTAGAACCTTTTCAAGTATCTCCAATAGGAGGATTTTCTTTAGGGATACCTTCAAACATACTCGATGATAAAATCCCTTTTGTAATGAAGACTATCCAAAGCCTAGTTTCACCAGAAATTATTAAATATTACATCGAACATGGTAGTCTTTCTTCTCCGGTGTTTAGTGTAGCTAATGATCCTGAAGTTAGAACATTAAGTCCTATTTTTAATGAATTAGACAAAATGGAAAGAGATGAACGATTTGTAGAATGGGCTAGATACCCCCTTCCATCTTACTCAAAAATTATTGAGCAAGTTGGTAATGAGCTTTTTGAGTTTTTATTTTTGAACAAAGATCTTCAAACTACATTAGAACAATGTCAAAAAAGTGCCTCTAGATTATTAGTTTGATTAATCTAAAGAAATTTTTCCCTCAGGAGTTGGAGGAGAGAAAGGATAACCACCCCAAACAGATTGATCAAAATTAACTACTGAGCCTGTCATCATACCAGAATCATCAGATGCTAAAAATGTTACTGCCTTTGCTACTTCATTAGGGTCTAGAAGCCTCTCAAAAGGTTGTTCCTTTGCAGCATCTTTTAACCAATCTTCTGGAGCACCATGATATTTAGTTTGAATTTCATGCTCCCCATCTGATGCCATCCATCCAATATTTAATTGATTAACTCTTATCTTATTATTAAGTAATGCAAACGCCGTATTTCTCGTTAAAGTTGCCAAGGCCCCTTTCGAGGTGCAATATGCAGATATAAATGGTTGTCCAGTTAGAGCTGATACGGACCCTATATTGATAATAGAGCCTTGAATTCCTTGATCTATCATAATTTTGACAGTTTCTTGTATAAGGAAGAAGGGCCCTTTGACATTAGTTCCTATCATTTTGTCGAATAATTCTTCAGATGTGTTGACAATATTACCTCGATCAGTGATACCTGCTGCATTTACAAGAACATCTAATTTTCCAAAATTTTTTTTTGCAACTGATACAGCGTTACGACACTCTTGAACATTAGGTAGGTCTGTCTTAACGAAAATTACTTTGCACCCAGTTTCCTCTTGAATCTTTTTTGCTACCTCTTTTCCTTTTTCCTCTTTTCTTCCAATAGTAATGATACCCTCTGCGCCATTTTCAGCAAAATTTTTAGCAATTGCTGCCCCCAAACCCTGTGTTCCTCCTGTAACGAGTGCAAACTTTCCTTTAATGCTATTCATCTATGTAATCCTCTATCTGATATCCGTACATGCCCAAACACTCTACTAACTCTTTGTTTCCAATTTTTGCATATTCAAAAGGATTTGCTTTCGCTGGATCTTGTTCTGCCTCCACAATGAACCATCCCTCGTAATTATTTTTGGATAAAGTTTCAACAACTTCTTTAAAATTAATATTCCCATCACCAGGTACTGTAAAAGCCCCCTCAAGGACAAAATCTAAAAAACTTTGTTTTGATCGATCTAAATTATTTACTATTTTTGATCGAATATCTTTTGCATGAAAGTGATTTATTCTTTTTGCATGTTTGTTTATAACCCCTAAAGAGTCTCCTCCAGCAAAGGTCATGTGACCTGTATCAAATAAAATTTTTACTGCCTCACCTGTATGGTTCATCAGACTATCTAGTTCTTGTTCAGTCTCAATCGCCGTACCCATATGGTGGTGAAATGAAATTGGTACTCCAAAATCTGCACAAAATTCTGCAAATAATGTTAATTTTCTTCCATACTCTTTAAAGTCTTCACTGTGTATTTTTCTTTTTGTATTCAGGGGAGCGTGTCTGACATTTTGAATGGTTCCTGAAGTTTCTCCGTAAGCCAAAACTGCTGCTCCTAAATCTCTAAAGAGTGTTAATTGTTGGAGAACTCTATCTTTTTCATTTTCTAAATCATTATCAAGAACAGTACCTGAGTACCACCCAGAGGCTAGGTATAGTTTGTGACTTTTCAAAATAGGCCCTAGTTTTTCAGGAGTTTTGGGGAATTTACCCCCTGTTTCTACACCAGTAAATCCTGCTAGTTTTGACTCACTAAGGCATGTATCTAAAGATGTTTCCCCTCCCAACTCAGGTAAATCGTCATTAGACCATGCTATAGGTGCTATCCCTAATTTTGCTTTCATTAACCTCTCCTCTAATTAGATTATAAATAAATAAATCTTTTAAAGAATACTTAAATTATATTCAAAATGAATTATTTTTTATTTTTAATATTAAAATAGTACTATATGTCTGAGGTATGAAAAAAGTAAGAATTGCAGTTATTGGGTGTGGTCGTATAGGTCAAATGCATGCCAAAAATATTCAGCTTCATGAAAAGACAACTTTAGCTTGTGTTTTTGATCCAAACGATCAATTTGCAAAAAAAGTTTCAAATGATTTAAGTGTTCCAGCTGTAGAAAAAGTTGATGAAGTTTTTAGCGATAGTGGT
>OCZA010000049.1_pt1 | contig 37092 bp, 36 predicted proteins | sample 1539021 | NCBI WGS metagenome assembly OCZA01 (sample SAMEA2619376, study PRJEB22493) | marine metagenome | biome: marine biome (ENVO:00000447); feature: surface water layer (ENVO:00002042); material: "saline water (ENVO:00002010), including plankton (ENVO:xxxxxxxx)" | depth 5 m | reverse complement strand
CAGCTGAAGAAGTTGTAGCCGAAGAAGCACCAGCTGAAGAAGTTGTAGCCGAAGAGGCACCAGCCGAAGAAGCACCAGCTGAAGAAGTTGTAGCCGAAGAGGCACCAGCCGAAGAAGCACCAGCTGAAGAAGTTGTAGCCGAAGAGGCACCAGCCGAAGAAGCACCAGCTGAAGAAGTTGTAGCCGAAGAGGCACCAGCCGAAGAAGCACCAGCTGAAGAATCAGACAAAAAAGACGATAAATAAATTAATAGATATGGATGCCCAGGATGACGAATTCATTTTGGTTGCCTCAGTTGGTAAACCTGTTGGGTTAAAAGGTTGGGCAAAGGTCAATTCTTTCACGAGACCTCCTGAAAATTTATTTAATTTTAAAAATTTTTATTTAGATAAAAAAGGAAAAAAAGAAATTTTAAAAATTGATCAATTTTCTAAATCTGGAAAAAATTATATTTTAAAAGTCGAATCATTAAATTCTATTGAGGAAATAGAAATTCTAAAAAACAAGGAAATATTTATAAAAGCTGAAGATCTTCCAAAATTAGATGAAGATAAATTTTATTGGAAAGATTTGATTGGCAAAGAAGTAGAGCACTTAGATGGAACTCACATTGGAAAAGTCATAGAAATCTTGGAAACGGGATCAGATGATGTGTTAGTTATTGAAAAGGATAACAAAAAAGAACTTATCCCATTCAATTTTGGAGAAGTTATTAAAGAAGTAAGTGATAACTTAATTATTGTTGATTGGTATATCTAAATGAAAGCAATATTCGTCACTATTTTTCCTGAATTAATCGAAACTTTTTTTTCTGTAGGTGTTATTAATAAAGCTTATAAAGAATCCATCTTAGAATTTGAAACAATAAATCCAATTAAATTTTTAGAAAAAAATGAACGTTTAGATGATTCTCCTTTTGGGGGGGGACCAGGAATGTTAATAAGATCTGAGCCAATAGAAAAAGCAATAGAAGAATCAAAAAAACTTACTTCAAAAAATACAAAGGTGATCAATTTATCTCCTCAAGGAAAAAAACTAACACAAAAAAGAGCTCAAGAATTATCTTTAGAAAAAGAATTAATTTTTATTTGTGGAAGATATGAAGGAATAGACCAAAGGTTAATTGACTCTCTAGTTGACGAGGAAATTAGTATTGGTGATTATGTGGTGACCGGAGGTGAATTGCCTGCGCTGGTTGTTTTCGAAACAATAGTAAGAAATATTAAAAACGTCTTAGGAGATATTAATTCAATTAAAGAAGAATCATTTTCTGAAGAATTTATCGAATATCCTCAATATACTAGACCAGAAAAAAATAATTTAGGAAGGGTTCCTGAAGTTTTGTTGTCTGGAGATCATGAAAAAATTAAAAGTTGGAGAAAAAAACAATCTTTAGGAAAAACTTTTTTAAACAGAAGAGATATTTTTCCAGAAGAATTAGACTTGAAAGATTTTGTACTTTTAGAAGAATTTTTTAGTGACCTTGGTTATGAATCTGATAGAATTGCGAACTTATTAAAGGGCATTAAAAGAAAATGACAAGTTCAAGAAAATCTGTTCAATTAGTTGAAAATCCTCAATTAAAAGAAGATATAGCTGAGTTCGCTCAAGGCGATACCGTCTTAGTTGATTATCTTGTCAGAGAGGGCTCTAAGGAAAGATTTCAACCATATGAAGGTGTTGTAATTGCTATCAAAAATAGAGGATTAAACTCTTCATTTACAGTTAGGAAAATTTCAAACGGAGTTGGAGTTGAAAGAACTTTTCAAACTCATAGTCCTTTGATCAAATCAATCAAAAGAAAAAGAAAAGGTAAAGTAAGACAGTCTAAACTTTTCTATCTAAGAGAAAGATCAGGAAGATCAGCAAGAATCAAAGAAAAAATCTAGAATATCTCCATGAGAAGCGATGAAGGGCAAATTCTAGATACCTTCTTAGATACTATTTGGATTGAAAAAGGGTTGAGTCAAAACACTTTGGATTCTTACAAAAGCGACATCGAAAAGTATTTCTTGTGGCTTTCAAAAATTTCATTAAATTACAAAGAAGTTTCTAGAGCCGATATTCTTCAATATCTTTCGTATCTATTTAATCAAAAACTAGGCAGCAAATCGGTCGCAAGAAAACTTTCTTCTCTAAGAATGTTCTACAAATACTTGGTTGTAAAAAATATATTATCTATAGATCCATGTGAAAAAGTTGAAACTCCGAAAGTAATGAAATCTATTCCTAAAACCTTGGATGAAAATGAAATAGAAAGGTTATTAGAATGCCCTGATGATAATTCTTCATTGGGTCTTCGTGATAAAGCTATGATAGAAACCTTATATTCATGCGGCCTTAGAGTTTCCGAGTTAATAAATCTAGAATTAATTCATGTTAATGCACGTCAGGGCGTAATGAAGGTTCTTGGTAAGGGCCAAAAGGAAAGATTAGTTCCAATGGGAGAGAAATTAATTAATATCATGGATGCTTATTTAAATGACAGCAGACCAAAATTATTGAATAGAAATATATCGGATTATTTTTTTATATCTTCAAGAGGATCTAAAATGACGAGACAAAGTTTTTGGCATAGAATAAAATTCTATTCCGAGAAAGCAGGCTTAAATAAAAAAAATATCTCGCCTCATGTATTGAGACATGCCTTTGCAACGCATTTACTTAATAATGGTGCTGACTTAAGAGTTGTTCAGCTTTTGTTGGGACACAGTGATTTGAATACTACTCAAATCTACACGGAAGTTGCTAAATATAGGTTGCAGCAGCTTCATAACGAACATCATCCAAGAGGGTAAATGAAAAAAATTGTTTCTATATTTCTTCTTTTATTTATATTTGGTTGTGCCCAGTCAAAAAATGACTCCATAGATTTAATTGAGGAAAAGTTATCAAATATAATTCCCATTGAACTAAACATTGAGTCTATAAGTGACTCACAACTTCCAAACTTTTTCGAAGTTAAGCTCTCAGATGGTTCTTTTTTTTATGTTCAGCAAGACGGAGAATATTTATTACTTGGAGATATTTTTAAAATAACTAATGAAGAGTTAATTAATTTATCTAGAGAAAAAAATTACTCTAAAGCAAAAGCAATGTTAAAAAAAATTGATGAAGCTTCCTTGATTAAATTTTCTCCTGAAGAATTAAAATATAAAATTTACGTCTTTACAGATGTAGATTGTGGGTTTTGTAGAAAGTTTCACAGTCAAATTAAGTCTTATTTAGATGAAGGAATAGAAGTAAATTATTTAGCCTTTCCAAGATCAGGTACTCAAAGTGAAACCTATAAAAAAATGTCTACTGCGTGGTGCTCAGCGAACAAACAAGAAATCCTTACAGGACTTAAAAAAGATATAAATTTTGAAAATAAAGATTGCTTGAATAATCCAATAAAAACTCATTACGAATTAGCCAAAAGCATAGATATCCAAGGAACACCGACTATAATCTCTCAATCGGGCTTCACTATACCCGGCTATATTGATGCTAAAGATTTAATAGAATATTTAAAATAATGGACGACCTAGATAGAAACTTTTCAGCAATTAATAGATTGCCCCCTTATATTTTTGAGCAAATTAATGCTTTAAAAATGGAGGCAAGAAGAAAAGGAGAGGATGTAATTGATTTTAGTATGGGTAATCCTGATGGCGAAACTCCCAAAAGTATCGTTGATAAACTTACTGAGACTGTTCAGAGAGCCGATACTCATAGATATTCTCAATCTATAGGAATACCAAGACTTAGAAAAGCAATTACTGATTGGTACGAACGAAAGTTTGAAGTTATTTTAAATCCAGAAACAGAAGCTATTGTAACAATTGGCTCTAAAGAGGGTTTAGGTCATCTTGCTATGGCTACCGTAGATAAGGGAGATACAATTTTAGTCCCAAATCCTGCCTACCCAATTCATCCATTCGGATTTGTCATTTCTGGTGCAGATATAAGACACGTTCCAATCGGACCAGATATTGATTTTTTTGAAAGCCTTCAAGAGGCAATAAAGTCATCATTTCCAAAACCAAAAATGCTGTTAATCAACTTTCCCAGCAATCCTACTACTCAATGTGTAGATAAAGCTTTTTTTGAAAAAATTATAAAAGTAGCTAAAGAAAATTCAATCTGGGTGGTTCATGATTTGGCATACGCAGATCTCTGTTTTGATGGATATAAAGCACCTTCAATTTTAGAAGTAGATGGAGCTAAAGACATAGCTGTAGAATTTTTTACTCTTTCTAAAAGCTACAACATGCCGGGGTGGCGAATAGGGTTTTGTTGTGGAAATACCGAACTTATTGGCGCATTAGCAAGACTAAAATCATATTTTGATTACGGACACTTTACACCAGTGCAAGTTGCAGGAATTGAAGCATTAAATAATGGCGATAAGTACGTAGAAGAAATTTGCGAAATGTATAAATCGAGAAGAGATGTTTTATGTGAGGGATTGAATGCTATTGGATGGGAAGTTGAAAAGCCGAAAGCAACAATGTTTGTATGGGCAAAAATTCCTGAAAGATTTAATTTGAAATCTTTAGAGTTTTCTAAACTCTTATTAGAACAAGCTCAAGTAGCTGTTTCTCCTGGAATAGGTTTTGGAGAGTATGGAGACGACTATATTAGATTTTCTTTAATAGAAAATGATCAAAGAACTAAGCAAGCGTTAAAAAATATTAAAAAACTCTTTAAGTAAGGCATGAAAAATTTAAAAATTGGATTATGCGGAACAGGAAACGTAGGCTACGCTTTTGCGAAAACTATAATTAATTCAAAAGCATTAATTGAAAAAAATTATGGTCTTAGTGTTTCTATATCTCTTATAGGAGCTAGAAAAGGCAAAGTTCAAGGTCTTGAAGATATTCACACAGTCACAGATATTTACGAAGTTCCAAAATCAAATGACGTAGACGTTGTAGTTGAGTTAATTGGCGGGGTTGAGGAAGCTTATGAGTTAGCAAAAGCTTCTTTAAAAAATAAAAAACATTTTGTAACGGCAAATAAAGCATTAGTTGCAACCCACTCTAAAGAGCTCTTCAAACTAGCTAACGAAAATAATGTTCACTTTGGTTTTGAGGCCTCCGTTGCGGGAGGTATTCCTATCATTAGAATAATAAGAGACGGTTTGATAAGTAATAAAATTAATTCCTTTGCTGGAATTTTAAACGGCACTTCAAACTTTATTTTTTCTAAAATGGCTGACGAAAATTTATCTTTTGAAGCTGCATTACTTTTAGCTCAAGAAGAGGGTTTTGCAGAACCAGATCCTACTTTTGATATCTCAGGACAAGACGCAGCACAAAAAACTAGTATTTTGGCAACTCTTTCATTCTGTAAGCATGCTGTTATAAAAAATATATTTTTTGAAGGCATTGATAATATCTCACCTTTGGATATCAATTTTGGCAAACAACTGGAACTTATCTTAAAGCCATTATCAGTTGGCATAATGTCAACGGAGGGTGTTACTTTGGGGAGTTTTCCAGCTTTTGTAAAAAAGAACTCTCTTCTAGCTCCAATAGAAAACGAGAGTAATGCAGTTCTTATAAATGCAGAAAATGTCGGTAGTACTATGTATGCCGGTCCTGGCGCAGGTGCGAAACCTACTGCCAATTCAGTTTTATCGGACATAATGGATGTGGGTGACGGAAAAATATTTAATTATGAAAAATTTGTAGAAAATCCTCTCTTTTCAAGTTTTGAAAACTTTTCATGCGATCATTATTTAAGAATAACAGTCAGCGATGAAACTGGAGTAGTAGCAAAAATTTCTACACTTTTGGCAGAAAACAATCTTTCCATAGACAACTTAATACAAAAAGAGTTAGATAAAACCGATGGGGCAATTCCATTGGTTATAGTTATAAATAATTCTGACGAAAAAATTATACAAAAGACAATTTCTGACATACAAATGCTTTCAGAAGTAAAAAATCCCATTTCTCATATAAGAATTTTAGAAATTTAAAATGAAATACTTCAGCACAAGAGGAGATTCCAAACGATTAGACTTTGTTGACGTTCTAACTTCAGGAACTGCAAAAGATGGAGGCTTATATATGCCTGAAAATTTCCCAGAATTTTCTGAAGATGAGATAAATAGTTTTCAGAATTTAACTTATCAAGAATTAGCTTCCAATATTCTATTTCCGTATATTGAAGGTTTTCTAACAAAGAATGATTTTGAAAAATTAGTAAAAGAAGCTTACGACTCTTTTAGCATTCCAGAAGTAATTAGACTGAATGAAACTGAAAATCGAGGATTTATTTTGGAACTATTTCATGGGCCTACATATGCTTTTAAAGATATTGCAATGCAGCTTTTAGCAGCTTTACTTGATAAAGCAGCAGAGAAAACTGATCAAAAAATTGTTGTTTTAGGAGCTACCTCCGGAGATACAGGCTCAGCAGCAATTGAAGCTTGTAAAAATTTTAAAGACATAAATATTGTCATTTTGTTTCCAGATAAAAAAATTTCACCTGTTCAGCAAAGACAAATGACAACCTCTGGAGCGAGCAATGTTTTTCCTTTGGCCGTAAAAGGGAATTTTGATGACTGTCAAAATCAAGTTAAAAAAATGTTTTTAGAGAATGATAATAAAGATATCAGATTGGTTTCAATTAATTCCATAAATTGGACAAGAATTATGGCTCAAAGCGTTTACTTTTTTTATACAAAATTAAAGTTAGAAAAAAAATTTATTGCATCAATTCCTTCAGGAAATTTTGGGCATGCCTATGCGGGCTGGACCGCAAAAAAGATGGGCTTATCCTTTAAAGGCATAAATGTTGCTACGAACATGAATGATGTGCTCTACCAATTATTTTCTAAAGATATCTATGAGAAAAAGGAGGCCAAATCGTCTTTAGCACCATCAATGGATATATCTGTAGCAAGTAATTTTGAAAGATTATTATTTGAAATTTACGAGGGTGACGGACAGCTCTTGAGAAGTCTTTTTTCTTCATTTCCGATGAAACCTATTGAATTTAATAATCAAACTAATGAAATATGGAAAGATGTAAAAACGTTTTTTCAAAGTTCAACATGCAATGACAAGGATATTATTAAAACTATTTCTCAAAGCTTTGTAGATGAAAATATTTTATTTGACCCTCATACAGCTACGGCTCTTAAAGGAAATGATGATTTAAATTATGACCTTTCTGATGTCGTTACTTTTGCTACAGCTCATCCAGCAAAATTTCCAGATGCTGTAAAAGCGCAGTCAGAATATTTAGAAAAGATTACCCCTGAAAAGTTAAAGCAAATAATGATTAAGGATGAATCTTATTCTGTAATAAATAACAACTTCGAAGAATTGAAAAGTTTCATAAATTCTGAGGTGCTTAATTAAATGGTAGAACTATCTTTAGGTGAAAGAATTAAAACAGCATCTAAATCTTTGATAGAGCTTAGGGGGTACCTTTGACTTTGATAGTAAAAAGAAGCGCTTAGAAGAGATAAATACTGAACTTCAAGACCCAGAAGTTTGGTCGAATCAAGAAAAAAGCCAAAACTTAGGCAAAGAAAAGGCTTCCACAGAAAAACTAGTTGATTTAATTGAAACCTTAATTTTATCAATTGATGATTTAAACGAATTATTTGAGTTAGTGGGCGACGATGAATCAGAAATAAATCAACTTAAAAAAGATCTTTTGGTGGTTGAGGAAAAAATCAACGATTTAGAATTCCGTAGAATGTTTTCTGGAAAGATGGATCAAGCTAATTCCTACCTTGATATTCAGTCTGGATCAGGAGGAACTGAAGCACAAGATTGGGCAGAAATGCTTTTACGCATGTATTTAAGATGGGGAGAAAATAAAGGGTTTAAGACTGAATTAATTGAAGTTTCTCCTGGCGAGGTAGCCGGTATAAAAAGCGCTACGATTAAATTTAATGGAGAGTTTGCATATGGTTGGCTTCGAACAGAATCTGGTGTTCATAGATTAGTTAGAAAGTCTCCATTTGACTCAGGAAATCGGAGACATACTTCTTTCGCTTCTATTTTTATTTCCCCAGAAGTCGATGATGAAATTCAGGTTGATCTAAATCCTGCGGATATCAGAATCGATACCTATCGAGCAAGTGGAGCAGGCGGGCAACATGTTAATAAGACTGACTCAGCAGTTCGCTTAACTCACGTTCCTTCAGGAATAGTTGTACAGTGTCAAACTCAAAGATCTCAACATAAAAACAAAGATAGTGCTATGAAACAGTTACGAGCTAAACTCTTTGAGATAGAATTAAAAAAACAGCAGCAAGAAATGGAAAACCTAGAAGCAACAAAATCAGATATTGGTTGGGGAAGTCAGATTAGATCATACGTATTGGATTCAGCCAGAATAAAAGATTTAAGAACTGGAGTAGAAACTGGAAACTGTAACGATGTCTTAGATGGTAATCTCGACTTATTTATTGAGGCTAGTTTAAAACAAGGAATAGATTAATGACTCAAGATAAAGAAGAAAATCACTTAATTGAAGAGCGTCGAAAAAAACTAGCTGAATTGAGACTAGCTAAAAAAGCTTATCCTAATGATTTCAAGAGAAGACATCTATCTCAAGAACTCATAGACGAATTAGATCAATTCTCCAAAGAGGATTTAGCTAAGAAAAATAAAAAAACTACTGTTGCTGGCAGAATTATGCTCAGAAGATTAATGGGCAAGGCAAGCTTCACTACTATTCAGGATTTCTCTGGCAGGATTCAACTTTATCTTAGAGCCGACGAGCTTTCTAATTATGATGAATTTAAAAACTATGATTTGGGAGATATTGTCGGTGTTGAAGGAATTGTATTTAAAACAAACACAGGTGAACTGTCTATTCATGTAAAAAAAATAAAACTTTTAACTAAATCTTTGAGGCCTCTTCCAGAAAAACACTCAGGCTTAACTGATACAGAATTACGCTATAGAAAGAGATATTTAGATTTGCTTACAAACCCAGAAAGTTTAGAGATATTTAAGACTAGAGCTGAAATTATAAATAATATGAGATCTTTTTTGATTGAAGAAAAATTTATAGAAGTCGAAACCCCTATGATGCATCCTATTCCAGGAGGCGCTACGGCAAGACCATTTGTTACTCATCATAATTCTTTAAACATGGATTTATTTTTAAGAGTAGCGCCAGAATTATATTTAAAAAGACTTGTGGTCGGAGGCTTTGAAAAAGTATTTGAAATAAATAGAAATTTTAGAAATGAAGGCTTGTCAACGCGACATAACCCAGAATTTACAATGTTAGAGTTCTATACTGCATTTGTTGATAGTAATTTTCAAATGGATTTTATTGAGAAAATGTTTAAAAAAATTGTTAAAAACTTAACCATAAAACCTAAAATCTTTAAAAAACCCTTTCTTCAACTAACTATGGATAATGCGGTGATTATGCATACTTCCCTTAAGAAAAAAGATTTAGCAGATTCGAAGTCGTTAAAAGAGTTTTGCAAAAAAGAAAAAATTAAAATTCCAGAGAAAGCCTCCAATTCAATTATAAAAAATGAAATTTTCGAAGCTTGCGCAGAAGGAAAATTAATTGAGCCAACTTTCATTACTGACTATCCAATAGAGATTTCCCCTCTAGCAAGAGCATCGTCGTCAGATCCCAATATTGCAGAAAGGTTTGAATTATTTATTGATGGTAAAGAAATAGCTAATGGTTTTTCGGAGTTGAATGATCCTGAAGAACAAGCAGAGCGTTTTAAAGATCAAGCAGCAAAAAAAGATTCTGGAGATAAAGAAGCTATGCACTTTGATAGAGACTATATAGAGGCTTTGGAGCATGGATTGCCTCCCTGTGCAGGAGTAGGAATCGGAATAGATCGATTGACTATGCTAATAACAGGTGCAGAATCTATAAGAGATGTTTTATTATTTCCACAACTAAAAAATAAGTGAATGATATGAGTAAAGATTGGACAAAAATAAGAGCTAAAGTAAAAGATTTTATCGAGAGTGAAATCTACCCTAAAGAGAATGATTTGGCTCAAGGAACGCCTGAATCAAGAGAACTTTTAGGCTCCTTAATGAAATTAGCAAAGGAAGAAAAAATATGGGCTTTAGGTCATCCAGAAGATATCGGAGGGGGAGGGATGCCTTTCATGGAATATGTCTATGTAAATGAGGTTATAGGAAGATCATCTTTTGCAATGGTAGCCCTTGGAACTCACTCTCTTCAAGATTCTATTATGCTTAGAGAGTTTGCTTCGGCTCAATGGCGAGACAAATATTTAGAACCATTAGTACAAGGAGAAATTTTTCCAAGTTTTGGTATGACAGAACCTGACGTCGCAAGCTCTGATCCTACTCAACTTCAAACAACAGCTATTCTAGATAATGGTACGTGGAAGATTAACGGTAGAAAGTGGTTTACTACTGGCGCTGCTCGAGCGGCTTATACTACCGTAATGTGTCGAACAGAAGTAGATGCAGCAAGTCATGGAGCTTTTAGCATGATAATTGTTCCAACAGATAACCCAGGCTATAAAATAATAAGGGAAACTCCTGTTTTAGGAATCAATGGAGGACACTACGAAGTAGAATACGACAATGTAGAAGTACCTGAAGAAAATTTATTAGGACCAAGAGGGCAAGGTTTTATTATTGCTCAAAAAAGATTAGGCCCAGGAAGGATTTTTCATTGCATGCGTTGGTTGGGTCAAGCTCAAAGAGCATTTGATTTACTTTGTGAAAGAATGCATGAAAGAGAAACATTCGGAACAGCTTTAACCAAAAAACAACTACTTCAAAAATTTGTTTTTGATAGTGCTTGTGAGATTCAAGCCTCAAGACATTTAACTTTGGACGCTGCAAAAAGAATTGATCAAGGCGATGACGCAAGAATAGAAATTGGATTAATAAAAGTTCTCGGTGCAGAGATGCTTCATAACGTTATTGATCGTGCTATTCAAGTTCATGGAGCTAAAGGCCTTACAGATGACACTCCTTTGAGTTTGATGTATCGCCATGCCCGAGAGGCAAGAATTTACGATGGTCCAGATGAGGTGCATGTGCAATCTGTTGCCAGAAGAATCTTAAAAAATTATGAAAATAATGGTCCTGGCTGGGATTTTGGAGAAAGAGATGCCTCGTTAGTATCTTCTTGATATGTCGGTTTTTCAGGAATTTTTAGAAAATTCACTAAATCAAAAAATCAATGTTTTGATTCCTCTTACAGGAGGAGCATCTGCCGATATTAATAGAATTGTTCTTGCTAATGATGAAGAATTGATCGTTAGGCGATCAATTTTAGAAGATAAAGCTGTAATGGCAATACCTAAATCTTTGGAAGCAAAAATTCAAAAAATAGTTAAGGCTCAAGGAGCTCCTGTACCTAAAATCTTATTAGAATTTTCTGAAGGAAATGAAATTGGCGAAGGTTATGTCATGGAAGCAGTCTCTGGCGAAACAATCCCGAGAAAAATACTAAAAGATAAAAATTATGAAAGCGTTAGAAATAAACTACCTTTTGAAATTGGAAAATCTTTAGCACAAATTCATCAGACTAAATTAGATCAATTACAAGATTTAGAACAAATTACATTTGCTGAGTCTTTGAATAAACTCTATACGATTTATCAAAGTTTTGAACAACCCCAACCTGTATTTGATTTAGCTTTTAAGTGGTTAGAAAATCAGGATGTGATTGATTATGACAAAGTATTAGTTCATGGGGATTATCGCTTTGGCAACTTCATTATTTCGGAGAAGAAATTGGAATCTATTATTGATTGGGAACTAGCTCATATTGGAAATCCTATGGAAGATTTAGGATGGCTATGTGTTAGGTCTTGGCGATTTGGGAATGTTCGCAAGCGAGCAGCGGGTTTGGGAGATATTGAAGATTTAATTTCAGGCTATGAATCTAATTCAAAAATAAACATAGATATTTCTCAGCTTGATTTATGGCAATTATATGGATCATTAAAATGGGGTATTATTTGTATGGTTCAAACTTTTGCCCATCTGAGTGGAGCAGTTAATTCTTTAGAAAAAGCTGCAATTGGAAGAAGGGTATCAGAGACAGAATTTGATTTAATGAACATGATAAAACATAAAAATTATTTATGAATATTTTTGATCGACCAACTATAAAAGAATTATTAGACGCTATAATTGATAGTCTTGATGAAGAAATAAATTCTGAAAATTTCTCAAATGATAAGACACTTAAATTTAAAATAATTTTTAATGTTCTCGGTATTGTTAAAAGAGAAATTAAACTAAGCAAAAAAATCAGCGAAAAGTTAATAGAAAGAGGTTCAAATTTAATTAAAGAGAAAAATTTTTCAATTAAAAAAATTTCAGAAAAGATAAGTAATAATGAGATTCATTCAGAAGACCAGACTTTAATAAATTTTTTATATGATTTAACAGAGGAAAAAATTAAAGTAGATAATCCAAAATACTTAGAAAAATGAAAAAAGGATTTTTATTAGCTTTAGTTATTATTTCTATTGGAAGCTTCCTTTTATACAACCTTTACCAAATGCAATTAGTTAAAATGGAACATTCGTTTGAACATATTATGCATCGTCACTAATTATAGTAAATCACCAATATCATTTTTTTCTTCTAATAGTTCTTTTGTTGTTATATCAATTTTTTCTTGAGCATAATCACTGATTGGTAAATTTTTAACAATAGAAACCTCACCATTTGAATTTGATCTTAATGGAAAACCAAAAATTAATCCTTCAGGAACGTTATAGCTTCCATCGCTCATAATAGCAGCGCTAAACCAGTCTTTTTCCGGAGTTTCAGTCAAAGTAGCTTTCACTGTGTCAATAGCCGCATTAGCCGCAGAGGTTGCAGATGAGGCACCTCTGGCATCAATAATAGCTTTTCCACGTTGTTGTACGTTTTGAAGAAAGTCGTTTTCAATCCAAGCTGAATTATTAATAAGACTACTTACAGATTTATTGTTAATTTCTGCGTTATCTAAATCTGGATACATAGTGGGACTGTGATTACCCCAAATAGTCATTTTTTTTATATCTGAAATTGAAACATCACATTTTTTTGCAACCTGAGCTTTAGCTCTATTTGCATCCAAGGCTGTCATTGCCATCCACGTTTGAGATGAATTATTTCCATGGGTAGAACCAATAAGTGCATTTGTGTTTGCTGGGTTTCCTACAACTAAAATTTTTGCATCTTTTTTAGCATTCTCTCCTATAGCTTTCCCTTGTTCAGTAAAAATTCCTCCGTTTATTTTCAAGAGATCTGCGCGTTCTTCGATTTTTTTCCCATTTATGGTTATACCTCTAGGGATACTTCCCACTAGCAAAGCCCAATCAATATCTCCTGAAGCTTCATTTATATCTGAAAAGTTTTTTACTTTTCCCAAAGTATTAAAACCACAATCTTCTAATTCCATTTTAGATCCTTCTAATCTTGATACCACTTGAGGGACTTCAACTAAATTAAGATTTACTAAAGTATCTTCTCCAAAGGTTTCTCCGCTTGCCAATCTTGTTAAAAGTGCATAACCAATTTGGCCTGCCGCTCCTGTAACTAAAACATTTACTTCTTTCATAATATTTCCCTTTTAAATTAAGTTAAAGATATTCTTTCCTTCTCTTTGAGATACTGAAACTTTTCTATCAAGCATTTCACTATTAACCATTCTTTTTAGTAAAGCCTCATCTTTTTCACTATTAGCAATAAAACGAGAACCATTTTCTAATGTGCCTATAATTAGAGCAAATTCTAAACCTTTTCGACTATTTATTACGGTATAAGTATCTATTTTTCCATTTCCTATAGGTGTTTCGGTAAAGTTCTTAATCGTTTTTGAATTGATGTCCTTTTGAACAAGACTGTTGTCTATCTTTTCGTAACTTTTAGAGGGTTTGGTCGATAAGACAACTGCTGCATGTTTTGTAATGAACCAAGAATTAGCTGTAATCAATCCATAAGATTCGGGCTTTTCTCTTAATTTCCTAACCATTTCTGTAGTTGAAAACATTGTGTATGCATTCCCAGGACCTCCAAAGTAAGGCAATCCTCCCGTAACAGTTAAGTCTTTTTTTTCTTCTGCAATTCCAAGTTCTTTTTTAGCAATTTGAACTGCAGAAGGAAAACAAGAATATAAGTCGAAATATTCAACATCAGATAAGTTAATTTCCGATTTGTCTAAGGCTTGATTTACGCATTTTTTAATGGCCGGCGAGCTATGAAAGTTAGGTCTTTGGGTCACATTCCAAATATCATCTAATATAGAACAACTATGAACGTAAACTCTTTTTGATTTCTCTATATTTAATTCTTCAGCTTTACTGTGAGACATTAGTATAAAAGCAGAAGACATATTTACTCTTATAACTGCATTTAAATACTTATTATATGGAAACCCTATCATTCGATTTGTAGGAGTTATCTCTGAAATTTCTTTTTTGCTTCGATAGGTCGGAAACCATGAAAGAGGATTATTTGAGGCTACTTTACTGAATTCACTAAATAAATCACTGCATTCTTCTAGATGAGTTTTAGCAGATTTGTTTTCGCTTTTTCTTATAGAGTTTGCAAACAAAGGATATACATTTGTTGGAAGATCCATGCCATGTAACTTTTCATGGTCAGAAAAGCCCACTGCGTTATTTCCAATCATTTCTGGATTGCCTCCTGGCTCATCTAGCCAATCTAGAGACAAACCTAATTTTAATCTTGCTATCATAGTTTGAAGGGCTTCTCCTCCAGCCAATAGAGCGCAATCTACCTCACCAGCAGATATTTTACTTACAGCATCATCGAGTAGTACCTGAGGACTATTCCCCCCCATTGGGGCGTAAACTTCTTCTCTTGCTGAGATACCTAACTTATTACTTAACGTCCTTGGAAAGTTTGAATATTGAAAACTTGATTGATTTGATGCCGTTAAGAAGTCTATTGAGAATCTTACAACTCCTAGATAATTGATATGTTTATTTAAATCCTTTACACCGCAGTCATCAATTGCTGATGCTCCAGCCTTAGCTAAAAGATCTTGAAGATTTAAGCCATCTTCTTTAGATCTATCAATAAAATCTCCAACACCAACTATTACAGGAGCATTTTTATCTACTAATTTATTTTGCTTACTTTCAGACAAGATGTAATATTACCGACTTGAATTAATTAAACGCGTATTAAATAACAAGGAGAACTAAATGACCATTAATTTTGAAGGAAAAGTAGCAATTGTTACAGGAGCAGGAGGCGGTTTAGGTAGATGTCACGCTTTAGACTTAGCAAAAAGAGGAGCGAAAGTAGTTGTAAATGATTTAGGTGGAAATGTAGATGGTTCAGATGACGGTTCATTATCTGCAGCGGAAAAAGTGGTAGAAGAAATAAAGGCCGCTGGTGGAGAAGCCATGGCAAATGGTGCAAGTGTTACCGATACTTCTCAAGTAGCAGAAATGGTTAAACAAACCATGGATAAATGGGGTCGAATTGACATTTTAGTTAACAATGCCGGGATATTAAGAGATAAAAGCTTTACTAAAGTGACAGATGAAGATTTTAGATTGGTTCTAGAAGTTCACTTAATGGGCAGCGTAAATTGTTGCAAGGCGGTATGGGAAATAATGAAAGAACAAAATTATGGAAGAATAGTAGTAACGTCATCTTCTAGTGGGCTTTATGGTAATTTTGGACAAACTAATTATGGAGCAGCCAAACTGGGATGTGTTGGCTTGATTAATACTTTAAAACTCGAAGGAGCTAAATATAATATTAAATGTAACGCTTTGGCACCTGTAGCGGGTACAAGAATGACAGAAGATTTAATGCCTGGAGAGGTTTTGGAGAAACTTCAACCCGAATTTGTTACGCCAGCAGTAACTTATATGGTTTCCGAAGACGCACCTAATGGCGCAATAATTGCCGCAGGAGCAGGAGTTTTCACCAGAGTTATGATTCACGAAACAATGGGCGTTAACCTTGGAACCGAAGACGATATGACAGCTGAAAATATAGCTGACAATTGGGAAAAAATATCTGATATGACAGACGCAAAGCTTCCGTATCAAGGCGGAGATCAAACTGTCAAAATTTTTGAGCTGATAGGTAAAAGCTAAGGTTTTCCAACGCCGGGAATTTCTACCTCGATGGAGTGAATCTCTCCTTCAGGGGTAGCCTGGGCCTCGACAGGATCAGAACTATTTGAAAGTAATACAAAGAGCGTTTTTCTTTCTTTTCCACCTAACATGCATGCGAAAGCATTCTTAGGAGTCTTTATTGTATTTGTTACTTTTCCACCTTTTTCTATTCTAACCACCGAACTTGACGTGGGTGATGCAATCCAAATCCCATTTTTTTCATCTAGACAAATTCCGTCTGGAACATGAAGGCTTTTCGAGTATTTTGAAAAGTCTACTTTAGATAAATCGAAGCCTAAGGAGCTTAAAAATTTAATAATTAGAAGAAAAATTAATGGAGAAGTCCTAGCCCAAAGCTTTCTATTTATTAATTCTCCATTTTCGTCAATTTTGAAGGAAGTTAATTTAGCTCCCAGAGTTTCTCCAACAATTAATTCTTTTCCATCCGGAGTAATGACAGTTCCGTTTGGAAAAAGAAGTTTATCTGGACCCTTTAGAATTGTTCCATCGGGTTTTACTATCATCAGATGGGTGGTATTCACACTTTCTCCGGCATCTTCCATACCAAAATTTCCCACATAGGCTGTTCCATCTGAACTTACAACCATATCGTTACATTTATGTGTTACATGCTCTGATAAATCTGCATGTAAAGATATTTCGCCATCGGCAAATTTTAAGATCTTTCTATCCAGCATTGAAACTATTAATAAATCACCGTTAGGCAACCATCCCAAGCCCGAAGGCTGATTTGGAACTTCACAAATTGTCTCCAGAACATTATTTTCATCTAAGGTCATGACTTTATGAGAATAAAAATCAGAAAACCAAAGTTTGTTATCGTGCCACCTTGGACCCTCACCAAAATAAATACCATCTGCTAGTTTTTTTAATTCTTCCATGTCTTCTATTTTATTATTTTTAAATAATAGATTATTTTTTATCAAGAATCTTATTTAGTTTTTGGGGGTAGTCAGTGATGATTCCGTCAACTTGTGATTTTATTAATTTCTTCATGAAACTACTATCATTTACAGTCCAGGATAAAATAAATTTTTCTTCTTTCTTTAGCTTTTTTACCAGTTTGATTGATTCGCTAGAGTCTATGTGAAGACTTATTCCATCTGACATTGAACTTTTAATTATTTTATTTATTTTGTTTATTTCGTAATTATAAAATGCTGGGATGGTATTTAACGTAGCTTTAAAACTTGGGAAATCTGTTTTAATTTTTTTTATATTCGCAGGAATATAAGATAAAAAATGACAGTTTCTAGTCTTTAATCTTGATTTTTTAACAATATCAATTAGCTCGTCTATTTCTTCTAGGGCCCCTTTGATTTCTATAAAGACTCTTTTTCCATCAGGGATTTTAGAAAGAACCTTTGAAAAAAGCGGCATTCTTTCATTTTTATACTTTAATGATTTCCAAGAACCAATATCTACATCAGCTAATTCTGAAAGTGACATAGAAGATAGGCTTTTTTTACAAGAGGACACTCTATTTAAATTATTGTCATGAGAACAAACAAAAAAAGAGTCTCTTGTTTTTCTTATATCTATTTCAATGGCATCTGAGTTTAGCTTCCAAGCTAAATCATATGCTGCGAAAGTATTTTCCGGTGCTTTAGAAGATGCCCCCCTATGAGCAATAACTAATGGAGTTTTAGTCCCAGCTAAGTGCGCCACCGGTTTGGTACTCGATAACTCTTGTCTCGAAGAAGTTTTTCTCCTTTCTTAGGTCCATTATTTCCGACATCCAAGGAAAAGGATTTGTTGCATTAGGAAACTCTTCAGAAAGGCCTATTTGGGTCAGTCTTCTATTAGCGATGAAATGAAGATATTCAGTCATCATATCTGCATTCATTCCTAAAATTCCTGTTGGCATTGTGTCTTTAGCATATTCTATTTCTAAAGCTGTACCTTGAAGAATCATTTCTGCAGCTTCTTCTTGCATAGCCTCATCCCATAGTTGAGGATTTTCAAGCTTGATTTGGTTAATCATATCTATTCCAAAATTTACATGCATAGATTCATCTCTCAAAATATACTGAAATTGCTCTGCCGTTCCAGTCATTTTATTTCTATTTCCCATTGATAATATTTGAGTAAAACCACAATAGAAGAAGATACCTTCTAATACACAATAGAAAGCAATCAAGTTCCTTAATAAGGTTTTATCTGTCTCAAGTGTTCCAGTTTTGAAGTTTTCATCTGAAAGAGAATTGGTAAAAGGAAGAGCCCAAGCAGCTTTTCTTGCTACCGAAGGGACTTCTCTATACATATTAAATATTTCTCCTTCATCTATTCCGAGGGATTCAATTACGTATTGGTATGCATGTGTATGGATCGCTTCTTCAAGAGCCTGTCTTAGAAGATACTGTCTGCATTCTGGATTAGTTATTTGTTTATAAACAGTCAAGACTATATTGTTTGCAACCAGCGAATCTGCAGTAGAGAAGAAACCCAGGTTTCTCATCACGATTCTTCTTTCATCATCCGTTAGACCGTCTTTATTTTTCCATAAGGCAATGTCGGCAGTCATATTGACTTCTTGTGGCATCCAGTGATTTGCACTTCCGTCTAAATATTTTTGCCAAGCCCAGTCATACTTAAAAGGAACTAATTGATTTACGTCTGCTCTGCAATTAATCATTTGTTTTTCATCAACACTGACTCTTGCGGAGGCACCCTCTAAATCTGCTAATCCTGCTTCTGTATCAAGATCATTCAAACCTGCTAATGCCTTTTCTTTTCTCTCAGAACTTGAACTCGCATAAGAGGCGGGTTCTGAATCTAAATTTTCAGCAGTAATATTTGTTTCTTCTACAATTGATTTTTCAATCACTTGTTTTTCAGCTTCTAAAGCTGGTTTATTCTCTTCTTTTTCGTCAAAGTCATCCCAAGTTAACATAATTTTCTCCTTTCATTATTGGCACGCATCGCAATCAGGATCTAAAATTGAGCAAGCAGAGGGTTCCTCAATTGCCTGTGTAGATTGAACTGCGTTTAGTTCTAAGTTAGTTATTGTTGATTTTTCTGAAGTAGTAGCACTTCTTGATCTTAAGTAGTAAGTCGTTTTTAAGCCTTTTAACCAAGCCATTCTGTACATAACGTCAAGTTTTTTTCCATTAGGATCAGAAATATACAAATTGAGTGATTGACTTTGATCAATCCATTTTTGTCTTCTACTTGCAGCTTCTATTAACCATTTTGGCTCAACTTCAAAAGAAGTAGCAAATAGCTTTTTAAGTTCTTCAGGAACCCTGTTTATTCCTTCTAAGCTTCCATTGAGGTTCTTTAGATCATAGACCATCACCTCATCCCACATATCAATTTCTTTGAGGGCATCTACTAAATGCATGTTTATTACAGTGAATTCTCCGGATAAGTTTGACTTAACAAAAAGATTTGAATAGGTCGGCTCAATAGATTGAGTTAAGCCAGTAATATTTGCAATGGTCGCAGTGGGTGCAATCGCCATTACATTGGAATTTCTCATGCCTTGGCTTTTTACTGTTTCTTTAAGTGTATTCCAGTCCATTGTCGTCGTTTTATCAACGTCAATATATCCTTCTCCTCTTTGAGATTCTATGATGTCAACAGAGTCTAAAGGCATTATTCCCTGGCTCCAAAGGGATCCTTCAAATGATGAGTAGGAACCTCTTTCTAAGGCTAAATCTGAAGATGATTTAATAGCATAGTAACTAATCATTTCCATGGACTGGTCAGCAAAAGACACAGCTTCTTCTGTAGCATAAGGAGTCTTTCTTAAATAGAGAGCGTCTTGAAATCCCATTAAACCTAAGCCTATTGGTCTATGTTTATCATTCGAATTTTTAGCTTGAGGAACAGCATAATAATTTATGTCTATAACATTATCGAGCATTCTTATTGCTGTTTTGACTGTTTCTTCAATTTTCTTTTCATTAAGCTCACCATTCTCATCTAAATGATTTGGTAAGTTAACTGATCCCAAATTACATACAGCAATTTCATCTTGGGATGTATTAAGAGTAATTTCAGTACAAAGATTAGATGAATGAATAACTCCAACATGTTGTTGAGGAGACCTTAAGTTGCAGGCATCCTTAAACGTTATCCAAGGGTGTCCGGTTTCAAAAAGCATTGAAATTATTCTTCTCCAAAGGTCTTCAGCTTCTACTTCTTTATAAACCTTTATTTCTCCTTTTTCAGCTGCTTTTTCATATTCTTCGTATCTCTTTTTAAAAGCTGAGCCTGTTAAATCATGCAGGTCTGGTGTTTCGTTTGGAGTAAATAGAGTCCATTTTTTTCCTTCAAAGACTCTTTCCATAAACAAATCTGGAACCCAATTAGCAGTATTCATATCATGAGTTCGTCTTCGGTCATCTCCTGTATTTTTTCTAAGCTCTACAAATTCTTCTATATCAAGGTGCCATGTTTCTAAGTATGAACATACAGCGCCTTTTCTTTTGCCGCCCTGATTCACTGCAACTGCTGTGTCATTAACAACTTTTAAAAAAGGAACTACTCCCTGTGACTTTCCGTTTGTTCCTTTAATATGAGCTCCCATGCCTCTTACTGGCGTCCAATCGTTACCAAGGCCTCCCGCCCATTTGGAAAGCATTGCATTGTCTTGCAAGGCGCCATAGATGCCATGAAGATCATCCGGAACAGTAGTTAGATAACATGAAGATAGTTGAGAATGAGGAGTACCAGCATTAAATAAAGTTGGTGTAGAACTCATGTAATCAAAGGAGGAGAGTAAATTATAGAATTCCACTGCTTTTTCTTCTCTATTTTCTTCTGCAATGGCTAAACCCATAGAAACTCTCATAAAAAAGACTTGAGGTAATTCAAATCTGATTTCATCACTGTGAATAAAGTATCTATCATATAAAGTCTGTAGACCAAGATAAGAAAAAAGCATGTCTCTTTCTGGCTTAATCTGGTTACCTAAAAATTCAAGGTCCATATTTTTTAATTCAGGATCCAGCAGTTCTAGATCTATACCTTTTTCAACGAAGGCTTTTAAGGACGGAGCGTATAGAGATTCCATTTCTGCATGAGTAGCATTTTCTTTTACTTCTAGAAAACTTAGCGCCTCTGTTCTGAGACTATCAAGAAGAATTCTTGCCGTCGCAAAAGTGTAGTTTGGCTCAACCTCTACTAGAGATCTCGATGACAGTATGAGAGCTTCTTTAATTTCTTCTTCTGGCGCTCCATCATAAAGATTTTTTTTAGCTTCTTTTATGATTACCGATGCATCGGTTCCACTTAGACCTTCACATGCTTCTTTTGCAATTAGCTCCGTTCTTTCTGAAGGCTTTAATTCGTTTTCTGCTCTATTGGCAAGAGAATCTTCTTCTCTTAACTTAGACCTTTCTGCTCTATAAAGAACATATGCTCTGGCTACTTTTAATTCTTCGGACCTCATTAAAGCCAGCTCTACTTGATCTTGAATTTCTTCAATATGTATTGTTCCGCCTGAGGGCATGCGTTGAGAAAAGGTCTCAAAGACATTTTGAGAAAGCGTTTTAACTTTTTGCTGAACACTAGAAGAGGCTGCTGCAGCACTGGTATGAACAGCCAAGAAGGCTTTTGTGATTGCAATTTCTATTTTAGATGAATCAAAATTTACAACAGAACCATTTCTTTTAATTACTCTTAGTTTTCCGGGCTCTATAATTTCTTTCTTAGGCGGTTGGGAGCCTAAGTTTTCCATCGTTTTTTGTTGATTTCCTTCTGTTATGTCCATTTTTCTCTAATTCTCCACCTATTTATTTGTTATTGGAGACCCTATATGTAGTGTCGTTGTTTTGAATACATACAAGATAAAGTGTTTTTAACAAAAAATCAATAGAACAATATATGAAAATTCAGTGGATTAAGTGTGAATAAGTAGATATAAATATCCTTCATGAGAAACTTCTTTATAACAATTGATCAGGGTACAACTAGTTCTAGAGCTATTCTTTACGACAATAGAATAAACAAAGTAGATATAAGCCAGGTTGAACTAACCCAATACTACCCAAAAGAAGGACTAGTGGAACACGACTTGGAAGAAATATGGAATTCTGTAGTTTTTTGCGTTAGGGAATTAATAGAAAAACATTCTTTAAAGCCTGAGGAGATAGTAAGTATAGGCATAACTAACCAGAGGGAAACAGTTGCTTTGTGGGATAAAAAAACTCAAAAGCCGTTAGCTAAAGCTATTGTTTGGCAGGATAGAAGAACGGCAGAGTTTTGCAAAAAATTAAAAGAGGATGGATTAGAAGAAGTTATAAAAGAAAAGACAGGTCTTTTATTAGACCCTTATTTTTCTGCTTCAAAGATGAAATGGTTAAAAGATAATTTAAACTTAAAAAATAAATCTGACTATCTATTTGGGACTATAGATACGTTTTTAATATACAAACTCTCAGGAGGTAAAAATTTCTTTACCGATGCTTCAAATGCATCAAGAACTTCATTATTTAATATACAAAATTGCAAGTACGATGAGGATCTTTTAAAAATTTTTGATTTAGAAGATATTCAACTTCCAGAGATTAAAGAAAACGCAGACTATTTTGGAGAAACCGAATTGTTTGGCGGCACTATAAAAATCTGCGGGGTTGCTGGAGATCAGCAAGCAGCGCTAATTGGTCAAACTTGCTTCGAGTCAGGCTCTGTTAAAAGCACATATGGCACTGGCTGTTTTTTAATGTTGAATACTGGAAAAAATTTAGTCACTTCAAAAAATAAACTTCTTACAACCATAGCGTATAAGCTTGATGGAGATATTACTTATGCTCTGGAAGGAAGTATTTTTGTTGCAGGATCTTCCGTTCAATATTTAAGAGATAAATTAAATTTTTTTAATTCTGCAGAGGAGTCAGAAAAGTTTGCCCTGGAAGCTGATTCAAGTTCTCAAGTTTTTGTGGTGCCGGCTTTTACTGGGCTTGGCGCTCCGCATTGGAAACCAGAGGCCAAAGGGGCAATCTTTGGGCTTACTTTGAATTCTGGTATAAATGAAATATCTTTAGCAACTCTTGAGTCAGTTGCTTTTCAAACGAAAGAGCTTCTGAACGCAATGCAGGCCGATGGAGCAAAGGTGAACTCAATTAAAATTGATGGCGGAATGTCAAATAATGCTTTTTTCTCTCAACTTTTGGCTGATACTTTGAAAACAGAAATTTATAAGCCTATAGATATAGAAACTACAGCGCTAGGGGCTACATATCTTGCTGCTATAGGCTCTGGATTTGCAAAGCAAGATGACCTAAAAGACTTTTGGAATATGGACAAGAAATTTCTACCGGAAAATAATCTTGATCAAAAATTTGCAGCTTGGCAGAAGTATTTAAAAAAATTAATCCAATAACAAGAACTCGAGAATAGCTTCTTGCACATGCATTCTATTTTCAGCTTGCACCCAGACTTTTGCCGATTGATCCTCTAACATATCAGAAGTTATTTCTTCGCCTCTATGGGCTGGCAGACAATGCAAGAAAATTGCATTTTCTGAAGCTTTTTTCATATCTTCAGGTGAAACAAAGAAATCTTTGAATATCTCTTCTTTTTCTTTAGTTTGTGAATTAGAGTTCATTGAAGTCCATACATCAGTGGTTACAATATTTGCATTTTCTAATGCTGATTCTTTACTAGGAGTTAAAGTAACAAATTGTTTAGATGATTCTAAAATAGTCGCATTTGGCTCGTGCCCCTTTGGACAAAATATGGATAAATTAAAGCCTAAAATTTTGGCCGCTTCAATATAAGAATGACAAACATTATTGCCATCTCCAATCCAGCATACTTTTTCTAACTCTATCTCACTCATAACTTCTTTATATGTCATTAAATCTGCCATTATTTGGCAAGGATGATACAAATCGCTTAAACCATTTATAAGTGGAACAGATGAATTTTGAGAAAAAATTTCTAATTTTTCATGTTCAGCAGTCCTTAAGACAATAGCGTCCAACATAGAAGATAAAACTTTAGCAGTATCTGAAATGGGCTCTCCTCTAGAGAGCTGCAATTCTTTACCAGAAAGAAAGAGAGAGGTTCCCCCCAATCTTTGTATACCTGCTTCAAAAGAAACTCTAGTTCTCGTAGAGGGTTGCTCAAAAACAAGCCCTAAAACTTTATTTTTTAATGTCTTTTTAAGATCAGATGAATTTTTTAGCTCTAAGCCTCTGTTAATAATTGTATGAAAATCTTCCTTAGTAATTCCTTGAAAATTTAAAAAATGTTTTGGTGACATGGAAGTTAGACTATAGAATTGCTGATCTATTTATTATTTTTAAAAAAAAGTTCATGAATTTTAAAGTAAAAACACATAATGCCATAGCTGATACTGGACTTACTAGGCTTCAAGAGGGAAATTTTTCTGTTTCGGATGCTCAAAATGATCCAGATGCTATCATTTTAAGAAGTTATAAGCTTCCTGTTGATGAATTAAATAATTCCCTTAAAGCCGTTGCTAGAGCAGGTGCCGGCTATAACAACGTGCCCGTAGCTGAATGTTCTGAAAAAGGAATAGTGGTATTTAACACTCCTGGCGCAAATGCTAATGCAGTTAAAGAAATAGTTTTGGCTGGTCTACTTATGTCCTCAAGAGGAATATACGCCGGAGCTAACTTTGTAAATGAAATAGATGGAATTGATTCTGATGATCTAAAAGCGCATATAGAGGCAGGTAAAAAAGAATTTAAAGGAAGAGAATTAAAAGGAGCTACATTAGGAGTTATCGGAATGGGTGCTATAGGCGCACAAGTTGCAAGTATGGGAGTTTTTTTAGATATGAACGTAATTGGCTATGACCCAGCCATTACAGTAGAGGCTGCATGGAAACTGCCAAACAATGTTAAACGAACAGATAATTTAAAAACAATCTTCGCTAATTCTGATTACATTACTTTGCATGTTCCGGCTATTGAAGCGACGAAAAATCTTATTGATAAACCTTTACTTTCTTCATGCAAACCTGGATTAAAGTTAATAAATTTTGCAAGAGATGAAATTGTTGACTCTGCTGCTGTAATTGAGGCTCTTGGTACGAATCAATTAGGAGCATATGTGACAGATTTTGCAGATTTAAATCTTATCAAAAGAGCAAAAAAGGATGGAGATGTAATAATTTTGCCTCATATAGGGGCTAGTACTAGGCAAGCAGAGGAAAATTGTTCGGTTATGGCTGCAAATCAATTAAAAGATTTTTTAGAGAACGGAAATATAAAAAATTCGGTTAATTTTCCTGAGTTAGTTGAAGAAAGACAGTCCGAGTTTAGAATTACTGTGGCAAATAAGAATGTGGCAGGGATGATTGGTCAAATTACGACAATATTGGCAGAAAATAACTTAAATATTATCGATATGGTCAATAAGAGTAGAGATGAAATTGCATACAATGTTATTGACATAGAAACTCAACCATCAGAAAAAGTAATTGAAGAACTCAAGTCGTTAGAAAATATAATAAACGTGAGAGCAATCTAGATTTATGACTCATTCAGACAAGCCGGTAGCAATAGTAACAGGTTCAAGTAGGGGTGTAGGAGCCTCTACAGCAGTTAAATTAGCCTCGCGTGGGTGGAATGTGACAATCACCTGTTCCAGCTCTGAAAAAGCTGCAATGGAAGTTTCTGAAGAATGTCAAAAACTTGGAGCAGAAACTTTAGTTATACAATCTGATGTTTCTGAAGAAAAAAATTGTCATGATGTTGTTTTAGAGACTACCCAAAAATGGGGAAGATTAGATGCCTTGATAAATAACGCAGGCACAACAAAATTTAATGCCCACGAAAATTTAGCTGGTTTGACTTCGGAAGATTTTTTAAGACTTTATAGCGTGAATACAGTTGGGCCTTATATGATGCTCAAAGAAGCTCAAGCATTTCTTCTTAAAAGTCCAAATCCTAGCGTAGTAAATGTCGGATCAATAGCAGGAGTAACTGGAATTGGTAGCTCTATTGCTTATGCATCTTCGAAAGGGGCTCTTTTGAATATGACAAAATCTTTAGCGAGGGCATTAGGGCCTATAAGAGTTAATGCAATATGCCCAGGATTTATTCAAGGCGACTGGTTAAGGAATGGCCTAGGTGATGAGGTTTATGAGATGGTCAAAGAATCAACTGAAAAAGCAACGCCTCTTGGTTTAACAGTAACTGCTGATCAAGTAGCCGATTCAATTATTTATTTTGTAGAAGATGCCGTAACAACTACAGGCGAAACACTTCTTTTGGACGGAGGAATGCATCTTGGCGGGCCTGTTCCATTAAAATAGCTTTCGCAACCTATTGATTTAACTTTAATAAAAAAAATCAAGAAATATTTTCATCTTGTAAGATTATTTATAACTAAAAAAAATTTTTTTTATATATATTTTTTTAAAAAAAGGCAAAAGTTACACACAAACTCATAGATATGCTTTCAATGCCTAAAATATTTGATAAATTCTTACTCAAAAGTTGCACTTTTTTAAAGCACACGTAAAGTATTGATATTATTGAATTTTTTTAATTGATCACTTTTTAACCAATTTAAGTAAAGACCATTTATCATAAGGGCTTCAGTTAAATACTTTTTTTTATCCAAAGACTTATCCACAGATTCTGTGGATAAAAAAAATCACTTTGATACGATATAAAAATGAATTTTTCGATGCCAAGAAACTGGAAAGATTTTATCTCAAACGAACATAAAAAAGAGTATGTGCTATCGTTGAAACAAAGACTTGAAGAAGAATTAAAATTAAATAAAAAAATTTTTCCTCTAGAAAGAGATATTTTTAAAGCTTTTGAATTAACTTGCCCTGAAGACACCAAAGTTGTTATTTTGGGTCAAGATCCATATCACAATTATAACCAAGCAAATGGTTTAAGCTTTTCTGTAAATAAGAAAGAGCCTTTACCTCTATCTCTAAAAAACATATTTAAAGAAATCGAAAACGACTTGGGAATAAAAAATTTTGAGCACGGTGATTTGTCTTATTGGGCGAAACAGGGCGTTTTATTAATGAATTCTTCCCTTACTGTTGAGAAGGGAATTCCTGGATCACATTTAAAACTGGGATGGGAGACATTCACTGATCATATAATCAGATCTTTTAATAAAAAAAATAATCTAGTATTTATGTTGTGGGGTAATTTTGCTTCAAGAAAAAACGAATTCATAGATAAAGAAAAACATTTGGTGCTAGAGACTTCTCATCCTTCTCCATTATCTTGTTACAAAGGTTTTATTGGGTGTAAACACTTCAGTTTATGTAACGCTTTCCTAAAAGACGCTGGTAAAAAGGAGATTGATTGGCAAATTAAGTAGACTCGATATTAAGAAAACAAATCTCCTCTGAATTTTCCTTAAAAAACTTCTCCTTTAAATAAGATTTATCCTTCATTGCTATTAAGCCTATGTTTTTAGTACAAGATACAACTTGACCTATTTTTTTTCCATTTTCATTGAATACAAATTCAAACTCACCTAAGAAACTATCTTCATGAATATGGTATTTGGCCAGTCCAAATTTTAATTTACCTCTGTAATGCATTCTCGCAATTACCTCTTGCCCTGTGAAACATCCTTTTTTGAAGTTAATGAGTTCTAAATCCTGATAATTTAATTCATGAGGAGTGTAAGATTCTGAAATTGAAGAATTCATATCCACAAAGCCTCTATCTATGCAATTTTGTTTCCAAGTCAATTCTGGAATTATTTCGATACTTTTAGGAAAATAGTCTAAGATTTTTATGTTTGCTTTATAAAAAACTGAATATTTTTCAAGATGATTTACAAATTTTTCAGCCACAGAATGGTTTAAAAAAATATAAAAACTATTTTCTGCCTTAAGAATTCTAAATACAGCAATAACCCTTCCTTTCACACTGCAAATAGCGCTATCCAGCATAGCGTTATCAGACACAAGATTTATATCATTTGTAATTTGACCCTGAAGAAATTCAGCAGAATTTAAACCCGATATTTGTACAATATTGTCAGAAGCAGATATATTCATGATTAATTAATATTTTACAATTTTATAATGAAAAAAGAGAGTCCATTCTTGCTAGATAAAGCCAAATTTAAAAGCAGAAGAGGATTAAACGAGTTAGATCAAATTTTAGTACCGTTTGTTAATAGAGAGTTTGAAAACCTTCAAGATTTAGAAAAATTAAATTTTATTGAGTTATTAGAATTTGAAGACGTGGACTTAGCTGATCTAATTTTATACGGGAAGGCAAAAGCTACGGAAAAATATGAAGAAATAATTTTGAAAATAATTAAATTTTCTAGTGAAATTTAGCTGAACTTATGCACAATGCACCTGTCAAATTGAAAAGGACAATAATGGATAACGAATTAGCTCTAATAGAATTGGTCAAAAAGGGCGACAAAAAGGCCTACAATGCACTTGTTTTGAAATATCAAGACCGTTTGGTCTATTCTGTCTACAAGTTTTTAAAAGATTTTGAACTTTCTCAGGATATTGCTCAAGAAGCTTTCATTAAAGCTTTTAAAAATATAGAAAAATTCAGAGGTGATAGTAAGTTTTACACATGGATTTACAGAATAGCCATTAACACAGCAAAAAATGTTATTTCTACCAAAGCTCGAGCTTCTGAAGTTTATGATAATGACACAACCGATCAACTTCTATCTGAATCGGCAACAACATCTGAGAATCCAGAGAATATTCTTCAAGCGGAACAATTGAGATCAGCAATTAACAAAGCTTTGCAGAATCTTCCAGAAGACATCAGAGTTACATTAAGTTTGCGAGAATTTGATGGGCTTAGCTATGAAGAAATAGCTAATGTCCTCGAATGTCCGATTGGAACGGTTAGATCAAGAATTCACAAAGGAAGAGAAATGTTAGATCAAACTTTTTCCAAATATAACATGTCTAATTTTGAGGCTAGAAAAATATGAATGAAACTTTAGAACAAAGATTGTCAATGCTTTTAGATGGAGAAACTACTCCATTTGAGACCAAGAGACTCGTGGATGAGATAGATTGTAATCCCCATATCAAAGCTCTTTGGCTTAGGATGAATAAGCAAAGGGCTGCTCTAAAGGGAGAGCTTATAGATCCCAACTTAGATATCTCCTCTTCAGTAATGTCCCATCTCAATTCAACTTCTCAAACTCTCTCACTTTCAAATACTCAGACCTGGCAATTTTCACATTTTTTTCCGACACATTATATTAAGGCGTGTTGTTATTTATTAGGTTTTTTCTTAGTTCTCTCATCTCCCTTAATAAATTTAAAAAACTTCTCTCCTTCAGACTCCCTCTCAAAAATAACCAACCCCTCCAAGACTTTTAATCAAAATTTGCCATTACCAGGTAATGAAGCTCTTCTTGTTGATTTAGGCTCTAACTTTGACGGTAGTCTAAAAAACTATAGGATGGTATCTGATAACGCCATCGAAGCTAACTACCAATTATCTAACGATGAAGCTGTAAAAATTAAAGTTTATTTTAATGATATTTCTCAAACAGAAAGATTAAATTTGATTGAAACTGGGATTACTCTTCATACAAAGGCTGGTAATGAGCCAGTAGTTTTGAATGTTTCTAGTGACCAAATTTCGAATAGTAAGTTAATTAAAATATCTAACACTTTTTTTAATAAATAAAATTAATAATTAATATGCTTAGGAGAAGCTTTTATTTAACAATTTTTTTAATATCTACTTCTGTTTTTCCCTTTTCTGGAATTGATAAAGAAGATCTTCCTAATTTTTCATCGTTAGCTGAATACACTTCACCAGCAGTAGTAAATGTTAGTGTGGTAAAAACTATTCCTTCAGGAAGAGACAGGATGAATGGATCTCGCTCTCCTTTTCCTCCTGGAAGTCCCTTTGAAGATTTTTTCAATTTTCCATTTGAAGAAAGAAATCAACCAGAAAGAAAAATACAATCGGGCGGGTCAGGATTTATAATCTCAGCCGATGGATATGTTTTAACTAATCACCATGTAATAGAAGATGCTTCTGAAATTACTATAAGTTTGAATGATAGAAGAGAGTTCAAAGCAAAATTAATCGGTAGTGATAAAAAAGCTGATGTAGCAGTCCTTAAAATCAATGCTGATAAAGATCTTCCGTTTTTAAAATTAGGCAACTCTGATGAGGTCAAAGTGGGAGATTGGGTAGTTGCAATTGGTTCTCCTTATAGACTAAATTTTTCTGTCACTGCGGGAATAGTAAGTGCAAAAACACGAAGTGTTCCTGGTCAAGAGACATCTTATATTCCTTTCATTCAATCCGATGTTGCAATTAACCCCGGAAATTCTGGTGGCCCACTTTTCAACATGAATGGTGAAGTGGTTGGAATAAACGCAATGATTTACTCTGGCTCAGGTGGATACATGGGAATTTCTTTTACTATTCCGATGAATTATGCAAAAGAAATAGTTGATCAAATTAAAGAGACTGGCTCGGTTGCTAGGGGATGGCTTGGAGTAAGTGTTCAAGAGATTACGAAAGATCTAGCTGATTCTTTCGAACTTGGAACACCAAGAGGAGCCTTAATAGGTAGCGTCATTAAAGACAGCCCAGCAGAAAAAGCAGGATTTAAAAACGGGGATGTAATTTTAGAATTTGATGGTAAGAAAATTATCTATTCGGGTGATCTACCCTTGATAGTAGGCAGAATTAAACCAGACACTAAAGTTGATGCTCTAGTATTTAGAAATAAAAGAGAAAAAATGATAGCTGTGAAAGTAGGTCAATTGGAAGAATTAGATCCAAATCAACCGGTTATTGCCGAGAAATCGGAAAAAAGAAATAAATTAGGGATCATAGTTGGCTCAATAGAAGAGATATCGCCTGAAAATAGAGAGAGATTGAATATATCTAATGGAGTCTTGGTAAAAGAGGTTTACTCAGGACCAGCAATGGAAGCGGGTTTGCAAATAGGAGATGTAATAACTTCAATCGCACAAAAGGAAATTGATAATTTAAACGATTACAAAAAGGTTATTAGTTTTCTTAAAAAAGGATCAAGCGTTCCAATTAGAATCGTCAGAAATGGGAATGGTACTTTTCTAACGCTAAAAATTGCAAAATAAGACATAATCGGCTCATGCCAAAGCATGAAAAAAAAGAAACTACTCGAAATTTTTCAATAATTGCACATATTGACCATGGAAAATCTACTTTAGCAGATAGATTAATTGAGTTTTGTGGAGGTTTAAGCAACAGAGAAATGCAAGCACAAGTCTTGGATTCTTTAGACATAGAAAGGGAAAGAGGCATCACAATTAAAGCCCAATCAGTTGCTCTGAGATTTGAAACTAGCGAAGAAATAGTTAATTTTAATTTGATAGATACACCCGGTCACGTTGATTTTGCTTATGAAGTTTCAAGATCCTTGGCTGCTTGCGAAGCTGCAATTTTATTAGTGGACGCATCCCAGGGAGTCGAAGCCCAAACACTTTCAACTTGTTATAACGCTATTGATCAAGGGCTAAGTATTTTGCCAGTTTTAAATAAGATCGATCTTCCTCAAGCCGATCCTGAAAGAGTAAAAGTTGAAATAGAGGAAATAATAGGTATTGATGCTTCGGATGCTCCAGCCATAAGTGCAAAGAACGGAGAAGGAATTGAAGAGCTGTTAAATATTTTAGTTTCTTTTGTTCCCCCTCCAGAAGGAAATATTAATGAAAAACTGGAAGCCTTGATAATTGACTCATGGTTTGACCAGTACTTGGGTGTGGTTTCACTTGTAAGAGTAGTAAATGGAATTTTAGTTGCCGGGGAAAAAATTAAGTTAAGTTCCAACAAAAATATTCATATTGCAGAAAAAGTAGGTGTCTTTACTCCCAAGAGATTAGAAAAAAAAGAACTCAAAGCTGGAGAGGTTGGCTTCATATGCGCAGGAGTCAGAGATATTAGGGGCGCGCCTGTTGGAGATACCGTCACTCACCCAGACCATGAAAAAGCTCTTCCAGGATTTAAACCTGTTAAACCTCAAGTTTATGCAGCTTTGTACCCACTAGATTCTTCTGAATTTGAATTATTCAGAGAGTCATTAGAAAGATTATCTTTAAATGATGCAGCTTTAACTTTCCAACCAGAACAGTCTCAGGCATTGGGCTCAGGTTTTAGATGTGGATTTTTAGGCACTCTTCATATGGAAATAATTATCGAAAGACTTCAAGGAGAACATGGCATTGAGCTCTTAGCCACAGCTCCAACAGTGATATATGAAATTGAGGATACTTCTTACAACTTAATTGAAGTAGAAAATCCCAGCAAATATCCAGATCAAAGTTCTATCAATGAGGTAAGGGAGCCTATTGCAAGAGCGACAATTTTAGTCCCTGAAAAATATATAGGAAATGTAATTTCACTTTGTGTTGAAAGAAGAGGAGTCCAAAAATCACTCAGATACGTAGGAGGACAAATTGAACTTATTTACGAAATGCCTATGAATGAAATAGTTTTAGACTTTTTTGATAAATTAAAATCTTCTAGTAAAGGGTATGCCTCTTTGGATTATGATTTCTTAAGATTTGAGCCTAGTGATATCACTAAGATAGATATTCTTTTGAATGGAGAGAAAGTAGATGCTCTTAATTTTATGGTTCATAAATCTAAAGCAGATTTTAAAGCGAGAGAAATCGTAAAATCACTTAGAGAAGTCATTCCCAGACAAATGTATGATGTTGCAATTCAAGGTGCAATCGGAAGCAAAATCTTAGCCAGAGAAACAGTTAAAGCTTATAGAAAAGATGTAACTGCTAAGTTATATGGAGGAGATGTTACCCGAAAGAAAAAACTATTAGAGAAACAAAAAAAGGGTAAGAAAAAAATGAGGCAAATTGGAAAAGTAGAAGTTCCACAAGAAGCTTTCTTGTCTGTTCTTAGGGTTACAAAATGAACTTTGAGTTGATTCTGTTAAGTTCGATAATTATCCTTGTAGGACTCTTTTTAGGTTGGGTTTATTCCGAAATAAAATTAGAAGGAAAGTTCAATAAGATAATTAATTGGATCTCTTTCCCTTTTCCTCTCTTAGCTCTTTACGCAATATTTAAATTAAATTTGGATTTTGGCTATGTGTTAGTTTCAATCACTGTTGTAGCTTTTCTGATCTGGATGGCTGCTATTTTTATAAATCTTGATAGTTTAAAAAAGGAAGCTAAATCCTTTTTCATTATTTTATTTTTAATTACCACTTTTAGATCTTTTGTATTTGAACCTTTTCAGATTCCTTCTGAATCAATGCTGCCGCAATTAGCAATTGGCGATTTTTTGGTAGTTAATAAGTACAGTTATGGATTAAAAAATCCAATAGGAAACGAAACCTTTGTCAAGTTAGGCTCTCCCAAAAGGGGCGATGTGATAGTTTTTACACCAAAACATACTGTATGTTCTTCAAATCTGAAAAGCGCTTACCCAGAAAGTTTAGATTTAATTTCAAACCAACAAAGATTTAATTGGCAAAGATATTATGAAAATTGTTCTGAATTGGGAGTCAAATACATTAAAAGAGTCATTGGGTTGCCAGGAGACGAAATTAAATATCAAAATAAAAATTTTTTCGTTAATGGCGAGCCTTTAAAAAAGAAATTTATAAAACAAGAATCAAATGAATTTATTTTTGAAGAATCGCAAAATTTAAATAATTATTTAGTTCGACAAACTAATAAAAATAGAAATTTAAGCAATTCTTGGAAGGTACCTGATGGGCATTACTTTGTTTCAGGAGACAATAGAGATAATAGTTTAGATAGCAGAAGCTGGGGATTTGTCTCAGAAGAAGATGTATCGGGAAAAGCCAGTTTCATTTGGATGCATTGGGAATGTTTAAGCTGTATTCCCTCACTTTCAAGAAATAAATTTATAGAATGACAAAAAATTTTAACGCTCTAGAAAAAAAAATAAATTTTTCTTTTAAAAATAAAACTTATTTAAAAACGGCTCTAACTCATAGCAGCAAATCTAAAGATAACAATGAAAGATTAGAGTACCTGGGAGACGCTGTAATAAATCTTGCAGTTTCAGAATATTTAATAAAAAACTTTGCTGATCTTGATGAGGGCTCTTTATCTATTTTGAGATCAAATTTGGTAAGCAGGGCTACCTTATCTAAAGTGGCTTCCAAATTAGATTTAGAAAGCAATCTTATGATAGGTAAATCTCTTTCAAACCAAGAACATAAAAAAATATCAATTTATGGAAATGCGCTTGAGGCAATTATCGGAGCAATCTATCTTGATAAAGACTTCAATCAAGCAGCATCCGTGATGATTGATTTACTCCAGAATGAAATTGAATCTCTTTCAACTGATCAGACTAAAGATAAAAAAACGCTTCTTCAGGAAGAGCTGCAACAAAGAAAAGTTAATCTTCCGGTTTATAAATTAAAAGAAGATAATGAGGATAGTTTCAAAGTTATTTGCGAAATACAGGAGCTAAACCTTTCGAGTGAAGGACATGGCAGAAATAAAAAGGAAGCAGAGCAGAAAGCCGCAGAAAATATTTTAAGTAAATTAGTTAATTTTTATGAATAATAAAAAATTTGGATTTGTTTCTATTAGCGGAAGAACTAATGTAGGTAAATCTACATTGATCAATTCTTTAATTGAAAAAAAAATTGCTATCACCTCTAGAAAACCTCAAACAACTAGAAATAGAATTTTAGGAATTTCTACTAGTCAAGAATCTCAAATAGTTTATCTAGACACCCCAGGATTCCACACGGGCCACAAAAGAGCTCTTAACAAATATATGAATAAGTTGGCCAAACATTGTTATGAAGAGGTTGATTTAGTAGTTTTTGTAGTAGATAGATTTAAGTGGCTCAAAGAAGAAAAAAATATTTTAGATAGCCTAAAAGAGCTTAACAAGCCAATAATTTTAGCTATAAATAAAATAGATAGACTTGAAAAGAAAGAGGAATTACTTCCTTTGATTAGTGAAATAAAACAAAAATTTGATTTCTTAGCTGTAATACCCATTTCAGCCTTAAGAAAGAAAAATCTTGAAAATTTAACTAACGAAATAACAAAAAAGCTTCCAGAAGGACCATTTCATTTTCCCGAGAATTCAGTGACAGAGTTTTCAGAAAATTTTTTCATTTCGGAAATTATTAGAGAAAAGGCCATAAATAGGCTTGGCGACGAATTGCCTTATCGGTTGAATGTAGGAATAGATAAAGTAGAAAGAAAAAAAGGATTAATCACTATATATGCAAACATAATTGTTGAAAGCTCAAGTCAAAAAGGCATTATTCTTGGAAAGGGAGGCTCAATGATAAAAGCTATTGGAACCTCGGCAAGAAAAGATTTAGAGGCAGAGATGAAAAGAAAAATTAACCTTCAATTGTTCGTTAAAGTCAGCAAAAAATGGACAAACAATCTTAATTTAATGAATAAGTTTGGATACGGAGATAATTTTTGAAATCAAATCAAAATCAATCTGATGCTTTTTTGTTGCATGCAACAAAGTTTAAAGAATCAAGTTTGCTATGTGTTTTTTTTTCTAAGGACTTTGGAAAAGTTTCTGCTGTCGCAAAAGGAGCCAGATCTAAAAAAAGTAAATTTCAAGTTTTAACAGTTCCTGGAGCTATTTTTAAGATTTCTTTTTCAGGAAAAAATGACTTAAAAACTCTTACTAGCTGTGAATCTACCGAGACTATAGACATCAAAGGCCCCAATTTTAAAATTTACCTTTATTTAAACGAAATCATCTTAAAGTTATTAGAATCATATGAATCAATGCCGCATGTTTATGAAAATCTAGTGAATATTTTTAAATTCTTAGATGGACATAAAAATGAATCTATCGAATTTGAATTAAGACAGTTTGAATATATGTTGATATCAGAACTTGGATACGGTTTTAATATAGATAAGGATGTTGAAGGAAGGAATATTGACTCCAAGTCAAAATATTCTTTTAACCCCCAATTAGGATTTTCTAAAGGAGATAAAGGACAAAAAATATTGGGTCAGCACATAATTAATTTTTTAAAAAATAATTTTAAAGATCCAGAGACAAGATTTTCTATAAAAATGATAATGAGAGCGGCGATCGAAAATATTATTGAAAAGCCTCTTTCATCAAGGGAGGTATTTAAGTGAAAAAAATAATAGTAATTTTAATAATTATTCAATTTTTGAGTGCATGCTCTAAACAATACGATCAAATAATAGACTTTTCTTCTAAAGCTGAAATCAAAGATATTCCTTTAAACGAAGAAAGAAATCTCTATTTTGGAGATTTGCATGTTCATACTAAATACTCTTTCGATGCTTATTTGCTTGGTACTACTGTCACGCCAGATATGAGTTATAGATTTGCTAAGGGAGAAACTATCTCTAACGGTGTTAGAGATATGACTTTAGAAGAACCATTGGATTTTTATGCGGTAACAGATCATGCCATCCTACTAGGCATGGCAAGTTTATGGGCTGATCCAACTTCAAATATTGGAAAGCATCCAAAAGCTAAGCCTTATCACAATCTTAATAGGCCTGAAAATTTGATCCCTGAATCAGCGTTTGATCGATTTTTGTTATTTAATACTATCCGCGGAAGTGATGGAGGATTTCCTTCAGAACGAGGCAGTATTTTAGATCTTATTAGAGCTTTTTTTGCTCAAAATTTTATTTTTGCCTCAGCAGCTTATGATCACGATGAACACCTATCTGCTTGGAACAAAATTATGGAAGCAGCCGAGGAACATAACGACCCAGGAAAATTCACTACTTTTAATGCCTACGAATGGACTGTTAGAAGCCAAGAACCAGAAAGCGGCTCATATCATCGAAATGTTATTTTTAAATCATCAAAAGCACCTAAAAGACCTTTTTCTTCGTTCGATTCAATTAATCCAGAGGAGTTGTGGAATTGGATGGATGGACTTCGATCAAATGGCTTGGATAGTTTAGCGATTCCTCATAATCCTAACGGTTCAAATGGCCAAGTATTTAAAAAATATAAGTTTGATGGAAGTCCAATAGACAAAGATTATTCTGACCAAAGGATGAGAAATGAACCAATTGTAGAAATTACTCAAAT
>OCZA010000047.1_pt1 | contig 37379 bp, 36 predicted proteins | sample 1539021 | NCBI WGS metagenome assembly OCZA01 (sample SAMEA2619376, study PRJEB22493) | marine metagenome | biome: marine biome (ENVO:00000447); feature: surface water layer (ENVO:00002042); material: "saline water (ENVO:00002010), including plankton (ENVO:xxxxxxxx)" | depth 5 m | reverse complement strand
TGACTACATCAGCTGTTATTTCTTCAGCAACATTAATAACATCGTTAATAACAGTATTTTGTGTATCAATTATTTTCTTTTCTGCTTCCGAAACCTTCAATTCTAATTTTGCAGAAATCTCTTTTTCTTTTTTTTCAATACTTTGTTTTGACTCCAATATGGCGTCAGAAATAATTTTTTGTGACTTTGATTTAATGTCTTCCTGACTTTTTATAATTGATTGTTTAATTTTCTCAGATTCTTGATTTGAAGTCTTGGCTTTAACTAAATCATTTTGTATGGAGGTTTCTCTAGAGTTTAAGATTGATTTTATATTTGGAGTTACCAAATATTTCATCAATACAAAACCAAGTATAAGAGAAATAATTGACCAAAACATTAAAGATGGATAAGTGTTAAGATCTAATTGGGGAAGACCTGTTTTTGCTTCTGAAGCAATAACAGTTTCAACATTAATAATAAATATTGAAGTTAAAAATAATTTTGTAAAATATAACATTTTTAATTTTCTAAACTATATTTTGCCTATAGCTTATTGTGCTACAGGCAAAAAAATTTATTATTTAGAATGTAAATAATAACAAAAGTGCAATAACAAGCGCAAACAAAGCAACGGCTTCAGTTAAAGCAAAACCTAGAATAGCTATACCAAAAACTTCATTTTTTGCAGCTGGATTTCGACCAACAGCAGTAACTAAAGAAGCAAAGATATTACCAATTCCAACTCCCACACCGGCTAGCGCTATAACTGCTAGACCTGCTCCTATTAATTTTGCGGCATCCATTTCCATTTTATTTTCCTTTCGTTAATTATATAATTTAGTCATGAATTAATGTAAATGTAGTGCATCATGAAGATACATACATGTTAGAATACTAAAGACATAGGCTTGCAAGGCTGCAACTAGGAATTCAAGCCCAGTTAATCCTATAACGGCCATCAGTGGTAAAATTGCACCAACCTTTAAAAAACCACTCGCAGATCCCATCATTATTATAAGACCAGCAAACACCTTCATCATAGTGTGCCCAGCTAACATATTGGCAAATAATCTGACTGATAGGCTAATAGGACGAATAAAGTAAGATATTATTTCTATTGGAATAAGCAATGGCGCTAAACCAATAGGCACCCCTGATGGGAAGAAAAATGTAAAAAATTTCAATCCATGCTTAAAAAGTGCGATAATTGTAACTCCAATAAATATGATAGCTGCTAATGTAAAAGTGACTGCTATTTGTGAAGTAAAAGTGTAACTGTATGGAATCATACCAAGTAAATTACCAAATAAAATAAACATAAATAGAGTGAATATAAATGGAAAATAAGCTTGACTACCTTTACCAGCATTCTCTTTAACCATATTAGCTACAAATTCATATGACATTTCTACTAGAGACTGAAATCTGTTAGGAACGAGAGCTTGTTTTCTTGCTCCCATATATAAAAATCCAGCAGAACCCAGAATAGATAATATCATAAATAATGATGCATTAGTGAAAGAAATATCTATGCCCATAATGTTTAATTCATATAAAACTTTTATTGTAAATTGCTCGACGGGTGAATTCATTATTTTTTTCTATATTAAATGTTAAAAGTATCCAATTTTGAGGCCTTTTCCAGTTACCACTCTCCAAAGATTTAGTATACCAGCGGCCCCACCTAGCAAAAAGAATAAGATTAGAAACCAAGGATTTGTGTTTAACCACTTATCTAACGTCCAACCTATACCTGCACCAACCAATAATCCAGCTAGTAGTTCAGTAGCAACTCTAGAAAAAGTATTAACTAAAGTTTGGTTATTGTTATTAACTTCTTTTTTATTCCCTTTTTTTGCTAAAGCATTATCTATTCTTGAATTCAAATTTTCTTCGTTTTTAAATGAGCTCATAACATACTTTCGCATACACCATATAAGCGTGCTTAAATTATTTTGACCAAGCAAATAAGTCAAGAGTTTACTTGAAAAAAATTTATTTTTTTAAGCAATGTCCCTTATTCTGTTAGCTTCTTCTAAATTAACAGATACTAACCTACTGATTCCCTTTTGTTCCATTGTAACTCCAAATAGTCTATCCATTTTAGCCATTGTAAGTCTATGATGCGTTACAACCATAAAATAAGTGTTTGTCTCTGCAACTATTTTATTAAGTAAATCGCAAAATCTTCCTACATTTGTGTCATCAAGTGGTGCATCTACCTCGTCTAAAATACAAATAGGTGCAGGATTACACAAAAATACTGAAAAAATCAAAGAGATTGCCGTTAAGGCTTGTTCTCCTCCTGATAAAAGTGAAAGAAGTTGCATTTTCTTTCCAGGTGGACTTGCTAAAACTTCTAAACCTGCTTTAAGAGGATCTTCACTTCCAACTAATTTTAATTCAGCGTCTCCACCTCCGAAGAGTTTTTGAAAAAGATCTTTAAAATTTTTGTTAACATCATTAAAGCTATCTTTTAATCTTTGCCTTCCTTCCTTATTAAGTTCAAAAATTCCAGTTCTAAGTTTTTCTATTGCTAATTCTAGATCAATTCTTTCAGATGACATGGTCTCGATTTTTTCTTTCATCTCTTTCATTTCTTCTTCTGCACGCAAATTTACGGCACCTAGTGATTCCCTTTCATTTATAAGACGTTGAACAGTTCTTTCTAATAACTCAATAGAAACGTTTAAATTATTTTTTTCATTAAAACCGACAATTTCAAGCAATTTATCTGTGTTTATTCTTAGCTTTTCAAAAACTCTAGCCTCGATGTTCTGTATTTTGGTTCTAGCAAGATTCAGCGAGGCCTCTATTTTTATCATTTCTTCACGAAAGGATGAAACTTTTTGTTCTGCTTCCCTTTCTAATTTTTCTATATTATGAAGATTAGTCTCAGTATGTACTAATTTATCAGAGGCAATATTCTTGTCTTGAACAGCCTTATCAATTTGTTTGTTGAGATCTTCTTCTCTCTTTTCAAAATCATCTGGTAGGCTTGTCAATCTCTTTTGATCATCTTTTAACTTTTTCAATCTATCTTGCAAAGACATCAATCTCATGGACGCTTCATTTTCTCTTTTTTTCCAATTCTCACTTTGATTTTTGATCTGCATTAGGTTTCTTGCTTGAAAACTTTCATGTGTCTTTATTTGTTGTTCTGATGCCATTGCGTCAGCTAATTCATTTCTACATTGATCGGCTATATTTCTTATTTTCAGTTCATCAGCTAATAATGATGGTAAATTAATAGAATTGTTTAATTGATTTTTAAGTCCAACTAACTCTTTTTGAGATATTTTTGTTATATCTAGATGCTCTTTTAATAAAACTTTAGATGAAAGAAGTTTTGCATCTAATTTTGAGTTAGTTAATTCTAATGTATTTGAATTTTTAATTAGTTCTGATATTTGCGATTCTAACTCAATAATATCACGTTTACATTTACTTATACCTAATTGATTTTCATCAATTTTACTTTCAATAATTTTTTGTTCTTTTGTTACAGCAGGTAATTTATTTTGAAGTAATCTTAATTTTGCAATTTGTTGAAGTCTTTCGGAATAACTGTTTTGTACACCTTGAGGTTGTACAAAACCGTCCCATCTCCATAAACCACCTTTGGAAGTTGTAAGCGCTTGCCCAAATGATAAATTTTTCTGAAGATCATAAGCAGTTTCTTCATCTTTAACTATACCTACACCAATCAAAGCAATATCTAAAATTGAATTTTTTTTGATTTCTGAAATTATAGGGATTGCGCCTTTGGGTAATTCTGAGCTGAATTTAGTTTTTAAATCATTTCTCCAATATGTATTCTTAAGAAAATGATTTTGATCGGAATGAATTGGTGCTAATAAGGTTTCACCTAAAACGGATCCTATTGCTTTTTCAAGATTACCAATATTATTTATGCTTTTTTCTAGTGAGTTTTTATTTAAAGTATCATCACCTAATATCGAAGAAAGAGAATTTAATTCTGCGTTAATTACATTAAAATTTTGGTCAGTATTACTCTTTTGATCACTAAGTTTAACTTCTTTTTCTTCTAATTTTATTAATTCTTGTTTATTAGACACTAAATTTTGATTTTTATTTCTTAATATTTGTTTTAATTTACTTAATTGCTGATTATTCTTTTTAAGAAGTTGTTCATCTTCCTTTGAGTTAAATTCAGATATTTGAAATTCAGAGTTTTTAATCTTATCTGTTAGAACAGATATACGCTTTTCAAGATCTGATTTATCAGATTTAATTGAATATATTTCTGAAGTTATAGTGGAAAGTTTTGTATTTGCTTCTTCTGTTTTAGCCTTTAGATCTTTTACTAGCTTCAAGGCGTCAGTTTTCTTAGTCAAAAAATTTGTTGACTCAGATTTTAACTTTTCTTCTTCTGTAAATAGGCTCAACAATGTTTTCTTTGCGTCTTGTTTAATTTCAACTTCTCTTTGGATGTCTGTTTCTATTTGGGAAATTTGATTTAAGGTATTGTTTAAAGTTGTTTTTGCAGAGGATTTCTCTTCTTCTAATCTAATTTTTGTTATATTCAGAGATTGTAAAACTGTTATCTTTTTAGTTTCTAATTTTTTAAACTCAGGTAATTCATCTAAAATTTCTTGTTTTGCTTCAGTGTGTTTGGATACATTAATTTGTCCTTTATTTACATTTTCTTTGGCTATATCTAAATGTTTTTTGAAATCATTAAACTCATTTTCTGCCGTATTTAAGAGTGTTAAAAACAAAGTTGCCTCAGCTTTTCTTAGTCTGTCACCTACTGATCTATATCTAGCAGCTTTTCTTCCTTGTTTTTCTAATTCTATAAGCTGATCTTGATAAGTTTGCTCAATGTCCATTAATCTATTTAGATTTTCATTAGCTCCATTTAGTTTTAGTTCAGCCTCATGTCTTCTGTTATGTAACCCCTTTATATTTGCTGCTTCTTCAAGAATTATTCTTCTATCTTCAGAGGTTGCATCTATTATTTGTGCTATTCTACCTTGACTAACTATCCCTGACGAACGTGCACCGGTTCCATTATCAGCAAAAATTAATTGTATATCTCTTGCTCTAACTTGTTTTGAATTAACCCTATAGATTGATCCCTTTTCTCTTTCAATTTTTCTAGAAATTTCAATTTCTTCAAGGTGGTTGAAATTTGCTGGAGCTTTTCGCTCTGAATTGTCTAATTTAATAGATACTTCTGCAAAGTTTCTAGCTGGTCTCTCACTTGTACCTGCAAAAATAATATCATCCATTTCATCGCCACGCATTTGACGTGCAGAATTTTCGCCCATAACCCATTTTACCGCTTCAACAATGTTTGACTTCCCACAACCATTAGGACCTACAACCCCAGTCAAGCCATCGTTAATCAGTATTTCAGTTGGTTCTAAGAAAGATTTGAACCCAGAAATCCTAACAGATTTGAACTTCATTAATTATCCTTTATTAATATTAAGAATTCTTTGCTTTAATTAAAGTTAAAAGTTCTTTTTCAAAGTCTTTAAAAGACAAAGCGCCTGAAATTTTATGATTATTATTTATAATAAATGTCGGTGTGGACTCTATATTAAAATTTTTAGACTCCTTTTCCATTTTATTAATAATTTCTTGCATAAGCGGAATATTTTTTAAAATTTCATCAAATTGTTTTGAAGAAACTCCAAATAATTTTGCTATAGAACGTAATTCATCAAGAGGCTTTTTTGAATATGCCCACTGCTTTTGTTTTTTTAATAATATGCTTATAGCTTCCAAATATCCGTCCTCAGTTGGAAGTGTTCGGGCTAAGGTGGCAGCGATAATAGCAAGCCTATCAAGAGGATAGTCAATAAACTCTAATTGAACTTTACCAGTATCAATGTATCGCTCCTTGAGTTGAGGTAAAGTCTTAACATGAAAATTTGCGCAGTGACCACAGGTTAGAGAAAAATATTCCTTAATTTTAATCGGTGCATTTTTTGAACCCATAAATTGTTTACGCATATTGTCACTTAATAGGTCTTGATTTGAATAACTATATTTAGGGAAAACACTAACGGCCAATAAACTTAATAATGTATTTCGTCTATTTACTATAATTTGTTTTTTCAAAATCTTTACCTTTTAACATTATATTTATTAATATTCTTATACACTAAATCAACTGATTAAATAATAGATATTTAAAATATCAGAGCATTTTTTTTCTAGAAATTTCGAATCTTTGCATTGCTAATTTTAGTTCTCCATCTGGCAAAATATTAGAAATTAAGTCTGGGTCATTAGTAAAAACTTTTTGTTGAAAAACGTTTTTTTCTATTTTTTTAATATATCCAAGTTCAGACTGTATTATTTTGATTTTTGTTATAGCCTTATAGCCAAATCTTGAGTTTATTTGATTTAACAAAAATGGAATAGCGTGTTGAATTTCTGGTCCAAAACCATTTTGAACCTTTATAGTAATTTGGCCTTCAGTATTTTTGTTTCTATTAAACTTAATTTTATCAGGAATTGTAATATTAGAATAATGTTCTGCTATATAATTCCAATTTAGTAAAATATGTGTTTGAACGGCACCAAGTCTGCTTAACTTTTTTTCAACAATATTTTCTGTAATTTTTACTAATGACTTCATATTATAAATCACAATTTTTTTAAAAGAATATTTTTAACAGATAACATAATATATACATAAAACCATGAATAAGACAAAAAAAGATAATTACAAAAGTTTTTCTAATTTATTATTAAATTGGTATGACAAAAATAGAAGAAATCTGCCCTGGAGAGCTTTATCTGGGGAGTTGCCCAACCCTTACTTTGTGTATTTATCAGAAATTATGTTGCAGCAAACAGTAGTGTCAACAGTTATTCCCTATTTTTTAAATTTTGTAAAAAAATGGACTACTATTGATCAACTGGCTAAAGCAGATTTTCAAGAAGTATCTTCTTATTGGGCTGGTTTAGGTTATTACAGTAGGGCAAAAAATCTTCATGAGACAGCAAAAATAATTTCTAATGATTATAATTCGATAATTCCTTGTGACAAAAGCAAATTATTATCCTTGCCAGGGATTGGCAACTACACTGCATCAGCTATAATGGCAATTGCTTTTGATATTAAATCAAATGTTATTGATGGCAATGTCGAAAGGATATTTTCTAGATTATATGCCGTTGATGAGCCATTAGAAAAATCAAAAAAATATATTGAAGAAATCTCAGAAAGGTATTTGCCAAATCAAAGATATGGAGATTATGCGCAAGCACTAATGGATTTAGGATCATTAATTTGTATACCTAAGTCTCCCAGGTGTCCTTCTTGTCCTTTGATTAGTTTTTGTAAAGTAGGTGGGACTGCTAATGCTAAAATATATCCTAAACGACTGCCAAAAAAAATTAAAAATAATAGATATGGTTTATTTTTTTGTTTAATTAATCAGCACGGTGATATTCTAATGACTAAAAATAATAATAAAGGATTATTATCAAATATGGATGTAATTCCGTCCATAGGTTGGCTAAAAGAAGATAAGAATTATTTCTCAAAATCACCTAATTTTATAACACAAAAAGACTCTTTGTTTGATCTTGATTGGAATATTCTTGAAAAAAAAATAATACATGTATTTACACATTTTAAGTTAAACTGTTCAATTGCAATAGCTTATATTGATAATAATGACATTTTGAAAGATCAATCAGTTAAGAAATCCTATAGGTTTATTGATAGTCAAAATTTAAAAAAATTAGCAATACCAAGTTTAATTAAGAAGATTATAAAATATCTTGAAGACGAAAATTTATTTTAAATTAATGTTTGAAATGTCTTACTGATGTAAAAACCATGGCAATGTTGCGTTCATCTGCTGCAGCTATTACTTCTTGATCTCTAATTGATCCACCTGGTTGAATTACAGCTGTAACACCTGCATCTGCAGCGGCTACTAAACCATCGGCGAATGGGAAGAATGCGTCACTAGCAACTACACTTTCAAAAGTCATTGATGATTTTAAGTTTGCTAATATTGAAGATTTTTTAGCTTTCTCATTTGCTATCATTGTGGAATCTATTCTACTCATTTGTCCTGCCCCAATTCCAACAGTTTGAAGATCTTTGGCATATATGATGGCATTGGATTTAGTATGTTTTGCTACCTTCCACGCAAAAAGTAAATTATTTATTTCTAATTGTGTAGGTACTCTTTTTGTTACTATCTTCAGGTCACTTGTCTGTAAAACTTTGTTGTCGCGAGTTTGGACCAGCATACCTCCTGAAATAGATTTTATATCCAATCCGTTTTCCTGAGGTATAGGCATTGATCCTGATGCTAAAATTCTTACATTGGGTTTGTCCCTAAAAATTTGAAGTGCCTCTTTAGTAAAAGAAGGTGCAATTATTACTTCTAAAAATAAAGATTTCATTTGCTTTGCTAAATCTAGGGTTAATTCTCTGTTTAAAGCCACTATTCCACCAAATGCACTAATTGGATCTGTTTGTAGTGCTTTTTCCCATGCTAAATTTATATTAGCGTTCTCAGCTACACCACAAGGATTAGCATGTTTAATAATTGCAATTGCTGGCTGATTAAATTCACAAATTAATTCATAAGCAGCATTGCCATCATTAATATTATTATATGAAAGCTCTTTCCCTTGAAGTTGGTTAGATGTAGCAATTCCAATTCTAGGGTCATTCGTTTTATAAAATGCCGCTTTTTGATGAGGATTTTCTCCATATCTCATTTCCAAGAATTTTTTAAAATCTATTGAAAATGTTTGAGGTAGGTCAATTGCGTTAATGTTTTCATTATTAAACCAGTCAGAAATTGCACGATCATACTCATTAGTTAATTTAAAAGCTTTTCCAGCAAGATATTTTCTAAAAGCATATGAGGTTTCACATTCATCTTTAAGTTCATTTATAAGCTTAGAGTAATCCCCAGGATCAGTTAAAATAGTAACAAACTCATGGTTCTTAGCTGCGGCCCTTATCATTGCAGGTCCACCAATATCAATATTTTCAATAACTTCAGTCTTATACTTGTTGTTTTCTACGGTTTCCTGAAATTTATATAAATTAATGATTAGGAGATCAATTTCTTTAATCTGATGTTTTTGCAATTGGTCTATATGAACGGAATTATTTCTTCTGCTAAGTATCCCTCCATGTATTTTAGGGTGGAGCGTTTTTACTCTTCCATTTAAGATTTCGGGGAAATTTGTTTCATCTGAAACATCCTTAACTGGTATTGCATTTTCTTTTAAAAATTTAGCAGTGCCTCCAGTAGATAAAATTTCTATATTATAATCCTCAAGAACTTTAGCTAATTTTTCAATATTAGTTTTGTCGGTTACTGAAATCAAAGCCCTTTTAATTTTAACTTTGTCAGTAAATAATTCATCACTGTCAACATTGTCCATTTTATTTAACCGATCTTTAATTTGATTATATTATAATTAAAATATTTCTTATTAATTTAAACTCAGTCTACTTTTGTAATTGAAATGCCCAATTGCAAGAGATCATCTTATAAGCCCTTATTTTTTCAAGCTTCATAATTATCATTATTTCTTTACAAGGAGTAGGACCTTTTGGGGTAAACATAACTGAATCCCGGATAACTATATCTTGATTGTCAGAGGTCATTTTCCAAACAAAGCCCTTTAAGTGGTTTAATAAAATTGAACCACTTCTAGTTTTTATAAGTTCAATGCTTGGATTTAAATGAAAGTGAATACTTGCCATTTTGGGTATTGAACCAATATTTCCAAGATTTATTATTACGTCTTTACCCCTTATTTCATTTTTTTTATTAGATAGATAAATTTGTCTTTTGTGATTTATCCCAAAAATAGTCTTATAACCAGAATGTGTTAAATCTAATAAGTTTCCATTCTTTGTCTTTCCGTATTTGACTTCTAATATCTCAGTTTTTCTTTTTCCTGTTAGATCTATATTATTTCTATCATCAATATTTAAAGTAGAGTGAGCAGCAGATGACGCTAATGAACTTTTGGCACTCTTAATACTAGATTTAGTTAATTCTCCTAGATTAGAAATAATTTTTTCTTTTTTATAAAAAAACTCAAACGCAAATAAACTTGCTTTTGTATTCGTACTTACTATTGGTTTTAAACCAACATCTACAAACACAACTGTATCCATATTGGATAATCTACAAAAACCAGTGTCTTCAGCAAGTTGAAAAATTCTATTTTTGTAACCAATCCTGTTTAAAGTTTGTTTTATAATATCTTTAGGAACTAATGATCCTCCGTGGAACCATGCAAAACAATCATTTGGCATCTGAAAGCCTCTGCAGAATTCGCCCATTTTAATTGTTTTTTTATGTAAGTTCTCTGCATCAACATTTTTTAAAATTCCAACTATAGATCTAATTTCTATTAAATGTCTTAATAAATTTATATGCAGGACAGGACTTCTAGAGGTGTGTCCACCATCATTATTTGTTAAAATTTCAAGTTTTTGATCTATAATATTTAATAATTCATCGATAATGATTATATCGTCAAATAAAATAGACTTAGCAACTAAAATACCTTTAATTATTATAATTTGTTGTAGATGATTATTTGTTTCTGTGAGTTTTATCTCGAGATATTTTGTTTGTAATGCAATAGAATATAAAATTTTCTTTTGTAAATCTAATTCACCACTCTCTGCAAACCATGAAAAATTGAAACTCCAACACGTTACTCTTTCTGCCATTATTTGAGAGTCAAATTCCTTTGACAGAAGATTATGTTTCTCATTGATCCAATTTGAAACTAAAGAACGTGCTATGGATCTTGCTTTAATACTACCCTCAGCTTTCAAATCTCTCAAAAAATAAAACCTGTTAAAATCTTTAATTAGTTTGGGATTAGTTTTACCATTGACTATTGTTTTACCAATTTCTGAGTTGCCTTGCCAGTTATCAGTAAGTCTTCTTACAGGAGAATTCTGTCCATCTACTTTTAGCTTTTTTTTGAGAAAATAATTATTTGTAATTAAATCTATAAATTTAAGCATAAAATTAATTTTCCATTTTAACTAATGCGATAAAAAAACCGTCTGATCCATTCATAACATCATCAGAATTAAAATTAAAATAATTTGGAAGGATTCTTATGAAGCCTTCTTTAGTTATACAATCGCTAATCATAGGATAATCAGTGGAAAAAAATGGAACAATGGAAAAACTTTGATTTTTTTTTAAAAACTTTTCAATCCTTCTTTCACCTTCAATTTTTTGAAGAGAGCATGTAACATACATAATTAATCCATTTTTTTTTAATATTTTTGAAGCATTATTTAAGATATTATCTTGAGTTAAAATTAAATCATCTAAGTTGATTGGTGCTGGTTTAATAAAAATATCTGGATTTTTTCTAATCGTGCCTGTTGCAGAACAGGGAGCGTCAATTAAAATAACATCAGGTTTAAAGTTTGGTAGATAATCTTCTGCTTTAGCATTAATTAAATTGGGATTAAAGTTAAGTCGCTTCATATTTTCTTTAAATTTATGAGATCTCAATTTATTTTTTTCAATAGATACAACGTCTAATTTATTATCTAAAAGTTGAGCTGTTTTTCCTCCAGGAGCGCAACACATGTCTACTACCTTAATAGAATCAATAGATTGAGAAAAATGTTGTTTTATTTTAGACAATAATAAATTACAGGGTATCTGAGATGCTGCATCTTGTATCCACCACACACCGTCAGAAAATCTTGGTAAACTTTCAATTGACTCTTTTAAATTACATCTTATTACATTAGGCAAGATTTTTTCACCTGAGATATTGAGTTGAAATTGCTCTAATTCACTCTTTTTCATTTTATTTGAAATAACTATATCTAGTGGTGGTGGTTCCATGGCTATTTTTGCTATTTCATTGACATTTTTTTCACCATATGAAGATGTCCAACTTTTTAAAAGCCATTCTGGAAGGTTGTATTTATCTTCAGGAATGAAGTTTAAACAATCATTTTTATTTGAAACTATTTTACGTAGAATTGCATTTACGAGCTTAGATTGTTTGTCACCAATATAAATTTTAGCTTGATTTACTGCTTCATTTAATACTGCATAAGGCGCTATTTCTAACCAAATTAATTGAATTGTAGCAATAACTAAAATGCTATTTAAGTAACGATTTTTTTTCTTTATCCCAAACCTTGAGTATTTATTATAAATTTTTTGAGCTTGGTTATGCCTTCTCATACATGTGTTTATAAGTAAAAATAGAAAAGATTTGTCTCGTTTATCTAATTTATTAAAGTCAAAAGATTTTTTAATGATGTCGTCAAATTTTTTATTCTTGTAAAAAACAAGTATCCAAATTTCTAATGCTACAAGTCTTACAGTCTTGTTTATTTTTTTTTGGGTGTTAGATGTTTTTTGTTCTATCAAAACTACTGCCTTGTATTTGTATTAATAATAAATATTATGTAAATTATTTAGATATTGGCTAATAAGAAAGTTATACTTATGGATAGTAAAATTACAAAATTAAGTAAACAAAAAGAAGAAAATGATTCAAACGAGAATGTGTCCGAGGATAAAACTGTTCCCAAAGAAAAAGGAGGTCCTAAGGGATTGGAACCAACTAGATATGGAGATTGGGAAAAAGCGGGAAGATGCTCAGATTTTTAAACTGATGATACTCTAGTAATGATAATTGAATTAAAATCAGAAATACTTATAAATGCAGGTATTAGAGCGGCCGAACGAAATTTTACCAACGCTTATGTTACTAAAAGAGGTGATAGTGAAGCTGGTGCTATTTTTGTTAAAGTTGACACGCTAGATGGCTATGCGAAGCTTTTCACACGTAATTTGAAATATGATTTAATTAATGAGAATGATGTTGTAGAATTTGTAAATTTATATCCTGAAAAAAAATTACAAAATATCGACATAGATAAAAGAATTACTAAAGAAATAGAAATAGATAGCGATTGTTGGATAGTAGAAATTGAAGACAAAGAAGGAAGAAATCCTTTTCAAAATTTAAATTGTTAAATTCTCTATTAGTTGGCTTCTTTTATATAAGCCTAAATAATCAGCTTTTAATTTAAGTATTCCATTCATATGTTTTAACATTGGTGTTGGTATATTTAGTTTTGTTCCAATTTCTATAATTGCGCTCATAATAGGGTCAATTTCTAAAGGTCGTTTCATTTCAATATCTTGTCGTGTTGAAGGCTTATGGCCAATTATAGATGATGCACCATCAATCCGTTTTTCAATTGTTACACTGAAGTTAACTCCAATTGCTTTACCAACTCTTTGGCACTCCTCCATCATTTCTTTTATCAATAATCTTGAACTTGGATCATTACCTATAACATCTAAGCTTGCTCCAGTAATAGCGCTTATAGGGTTAAAAGAACAATTCCCCCAAAGTTTAATCCAAATTTCATCTCTCAAATTCTTTTTTTGAGGAGCTTTTAGCCCACCTTTTATAAATAGATCGGATAATATCTTTAATCTTTCTGAATTTATTCCATTTGGTTCACCAAGGCTAAATCTATTTCCTTCTATATGCTTTATTGTGCCCGGCTTTTCAATTTCGCATGCTGGGTAAACAACGCACCCTAATGCTCGTTTTGGATTAAGAGTTTTCCAGATAATTCCATGGGGATCTACTGAGTCTATGTGAGTATTTTCGAGTTTTGTACCTGTGTTAGATTTATAAAAATACCACCATGGTAATCCATTAACTGCGGATAAAATAGCAGTGTTGTCATTCAAAAGGGGTTTTAATTGATTAACGATCCCTGAAATTGCATGAGCTTTAACACCAATAATTATATAGTCTTGTGTACCTAATTCACTTGGGTTTTCAGTGACTTTCAATTTAAATGTTTCTGATTTGTTATTTGAAATTAAGGTTAAACCATTTTTTTTAATAGCTTCTTTGTGAGGGCCTCTAGCTATCAATGAGACGTTTGCTCCAGCTTTACTTAAGCTGCATCCAATATAGCCACCTATTGCTCCGGCACCAAATACGCAAATGTTAATCATATTAATTTCCTATTCTAAGCCGAGTTTTTCAGCAAGACCTATCCTTTGAAGTTTACCAGTGGCTCCTTTGGGTATTTCTTTTAAAAAACTTATATATTTGGGAACTTTAAAATCAGCTAGATGATTTCGAGCATAACTTTTAATTTCAATTTCAGAACATTTTTTCTCATTTTTTAGGACAATGGCAGCGCCTATAGCTTCTCCTAGTAACTTATCCTTTACCCCAAAAGTAACAACTTGTTCAATTGCTTCATGTTCCATTAATATATTATCTATTTCTAGAGGAGACACTTTTTCGCCTCCACGATTGATAATTTCTTTTAATCTTCCAGAAATTTTTAAATAACCATCATTATCAAAGAACCCTTGGTCACCAGTTCTAAACCAGCCATTAATAAACGAAGATTTATTAGCTTCATCATTGTTTTCGTAACCAGTAGTTACATTATCACCCCTAATACAAACTTCTCCCTCATGACCATTTTTCTGGATGTTTCCATCGGCATCCATTATACACACTTCAGGACCTGCAGGTTTTCCAACAAATCCAGCTTTTTGAATCTGAGGAGGCATTGGATTTGACGTCATTTGGTGAGATGCTTCGGTCATTCCATAAGCTTCAATAACAGTTGTTTTAAAAACTTCTCTTAATTCTTCAAAAACGGCTGGTGGTAAAGATGCTGAGGATGATCTTATAAATCTCAGTGAGAGGTTTTCTGCAAGTTTTATATTTTTTTTTGCCCTCATCAATATTCCTTGATGCATAGTAGGAACCCCTGAATACCAAGATATTTTCTCTTTTTTTGCTATATCTAAAAACTTTAATGCATTAAAACCGTCACTTGCATAAACTGAGGCTCCTGAAAATATTGATGAACACAATATTGCAATTAAGCCGTGTATATGAAAAAGAGGCATAATATTATAACAATGATCCTCAGAGTTCAATTTAAGAGAATTTGAAATATTTACTGCAGAAGAATAAATATTTTTATTTGTCAAAGGCACTACTTTAGGTCTAGATGTAGTTCCAGATGTATGAAGTACTAGAGCCTCATATGTTTCTTTAGATAATTCAAAACTAGAACTTTCATCATAAAGATTAAATATTCCGGTTGGCGCATTATCTATTTTTTTTATTTCACATACTTCTATACCTAATTTTTTCGCGGCTTCAACAACAGGATTACTGCTATTCTTTTCCACAATTACGATTTTAGGCATTAAATCTTTTAAATAAAATTCATATTCACTAAACTTGTAAGAGGGGTTTAGTGGCGCAGCAGACATATAACTTGCTACAGCTAAAAAAGTTGTCGCCATCTCAGGCCCATTTGGGAGAACGATCGCTGCTCTATCTGAATTTAGAAAACCTTTTTCGCTAAGTTGCCCAGATATGTCAAAAACATGTTTTTTCAAGTCTGAGTACTTGATTTTACTACCATCACTCGATGATATCGCAATACTTTCATCATCATTATTGTTAATTAAATTTCTTACAGTTTGTGTCATTTTATTTTTCTCTATTTTATAAAGCTAATTTTATTATAAAAGTATAAATACTCGAAAGCTCATTTAATTCTTAGAAGTAAAAGTCAAATTTGTAAATTTTTAAAATTTTAAGAAAACAAATCTATTTCTATACTTGCTTTTGTAAAAATTCCCTGGCAGAGGGACTTAATTCTTCATACCCGTCATCATTAGAAATTTTATTAGCAGTACTTTTACCAAGCTCTACTCCCCACTGGTCAAAACTATTAATGTTCCATAAAAATCCAGATGCAATTGTAATATTTTCATATAGCGAAATTAACATTCCAATGGAAAATGGATTATTTTCATCCCAACTTATAATTGTAGATGGCCGATTTCCTGGAAAGTTTTTATTTGCATTAGCTAAATCTACTGAGCCAATAGCTAACGCTTCTGCTTGAGCAACTGCATTTATAACTAAATGTTTATGATTACTAATAATATGACTAAATTTTGTGTCTTTTATTGGCTTACGAGGTATAAGTATATCTAAAGGGGTGGTTTCCAAGCCTTGGTGTAAAAATTGAAAAAAACTATGCTGAGCATTAGTACCAACTTCTCCCCAAATAATTGGACTTGCTGGCATTTGTAAAGGTTGACCTTCTACATCAACACTTTTCCCATTACTTTCCATTTCTAACTGTTGTGCCCAGGCGGGCAATTTAGAAAGACTGTCAGTATATGGAACTATACAGTGGTTATTTCGATTCAAAAAATTTCGATTCCATATTCTAAGTAAAGCTAAAATAACCGGTATATTGCTCTCAATGTCCTCATTAACAAAATGTTGATCCATTATTTGGGCGCCATTCAAAAATTTCTTGTAGTTATCTTCTCCTAAACCACACAAAATCGACATTCCTACTGAAGACCATAATGAGTATCTTCCTCCAATATTTTCAGAAATATGGAAAATATTAGATTTTTTAAATCCCCATTTCTTAGCTTTTTTTTCAGATGAAGTAACAGCCACCATTGCATCATTCAAACTAACGTTACTCTCTGTGAGCCAATTATGTATAATTTTTGCATTTTCAAGAGTTTCAAGAGTTCCAAAGCTTTTAGACGTTATTATAAATAAAGTAGTTTTAGGGTCACATTTCTCAAATACTTCAATTAGATTTATTGGGTCAATATTTGAAATATAAAAAACCTTAGGTCCTTTATAAAAACTTTTTAGTGCTTGATTAACCATTAATGGTCCTAAGTCAGATCCACCAATGCCAACATTTACAATACTTTTGAATGATTTTTTATTTAAAATTATGTTTGTAAAATTAATAAGATTTTTCCATTCTTTTGTTTCAAAACGTTCTTTTTTTCTAAGATTGAAATGATCAACCGACCGGTTTTCGGAGCAATTTATTTTTGCTCCTGACATCATTCTTTTAATTTTTGACTTAATATTTGCTTTCTTAGCAAGATTAATTAGATCATCTTTAATTTCTTTGTCTAGGTTCTGTCTTGTTATATCTACTTTAAGACTTTGAAATTCAAACTGAAACTCAGCAATTCTTTGTTGATCAAACATAAGATTACTTAGATTGTTATAATCCTTGAATTTTAGCTTATCATTGATGATTTTTGTAATTGGGTTTTGGGATAATTGCATACAACTGTTTTATTTCCTATGTAGAGTTTGACACCAACGAATCAACGATTTATAGCATAATTTAACCTAGTTATGGATAAAAATCTATGTCGCTATTTCATTATATTTATAAAATTTTATTTCTGGTTATTTTATTTACAATATCTTCAACTTGTTTTTCAGAAACAATTAGTATTAAGGGCTTGGTCTTTTCTGATCTTAAGATTAATGAAGTATTTGCTAATCAAAAAATAACTTCAGGTTATCTGACAATTGAAAATACAAATAAAAAAGATGAACACTTAATTCATTTAGTATCGAATTTTTCAGAAAAAACCGAATTACACAATATGACCGTTGAAAATGACATCATGAAAATGAAACATGTGGATAAGGGTATAACTATAAAGGCTAATTCAAAATTAATTTTTAGACCGGGTAGTTTTCATATAATGTTCATAAAATTACTTAAGCCTCTTAAGGTTATGAATAAATATAAAGTTAGATTTACTTTTCAAAATGCTGGTACAATATTATTAGAAATGCCTGTTAAAGCAAAAATAAACATCATTAAAAAGAACAAACATAGTCATCATTAAAAAAGTACTATCGTCTCCAAAAATTAAATTTCTATGAATGAATAATTATTAAGAAAAAATTTCTATATTTATTTGTTTTAAAAAAAAATAAGAAAAATCATCATAAAACTTATTGCTTATTAGAACAATTTTCCTTTTGCTTAAATTTTATATTTGAGGATCCATCTATGCAAAATTCAAAACATTCAGAAACAATTAGCTTGCACTCTGGTTGGAGGTCAGATGATACAACTGGTTCAGTGGCTGTTCCAATTCATCAAACTACTAGTTATCTATTTAAAGATACTGACCAAGCGGCAAATTTATTTTCTTTATCTGAATTGGGTAATATTTATACAAGAATCATGAACCCAACAAATGATATTTTAGAAAAACGGATTGCGGCTTTAGAGGGTGGTGTAGCTGCTTTGGCATTGTCATCAGGTCAAACCGCTTCTGCATTCGCAATTCAAAATGTTGCAAAAGCAGGGGATAATGTAGTCAGTTCAACTGATTTATATGGAGGAACATGGAACTTATTTTCAAAAACCTTAAAAGATATGGGAATAGAAGTAAGATTTGTAGATCCGTCTAATCCAAATGCCTTTGCAGATGCTACTGACAGTAGAACACGTGCGTATTACGCAGAAACGTTACCTAACCCAAAACTAAAAGTGTTTCCTATATCAGAAGTCAGTTCCATAGGAAAAAAATTTGGTATACCTCTTATTGTTGATAATACTGCTGCTCCAATTATTTGTAAGCCCATTGACCACGGGGCAGCTATTGTTGTTTATTCTTTGACTAAATATATTGGTGGTCATGGTAATTCTGTAGGGGGAATAATTGTAGATGGTGGTAATTTTGATTGGGAAGGGGCAGGAAAAGAAAGGCAACCATCATTAAATACTCCAGATCCTTCTTATGAAGGCGCTGTTTGGGTAGAAGCAGCAAAATCCCTAGGCCCTATAGCATACATCATTAAAGCCAGAGTTACATTGTTAAGGGATCTTGGGGGAGCATTAAGTCCGTTTAATGCTTTTTTAATTTTACAAGGGCTAGAAACAATTTCTTTACGCATGAAAGCTCACTGTCAAAATGCTTCCAATGTTGCACATTTTTTAAAAAATCATAATTTAGTAGATAATGTAATATATCCAGAATTAGAAACAGGAAATTTCAAATTATCCGCTAAAAAATATTTAAGAGGAGGATTTGGCGGTTTGGTTGGCTTTGAACTTAAGGGAGGGATTGATGCAGGTAAAAAATTTATAGATAATTTAGAGTTGTTTTATCACGTTGCAAACATTGGTGATTCAAGAAGTCTTGCAATACATCCAGCCTCTACCACTCATAGTCAGTTATCTAAAGAAGAACAATTTAAATCAGGCGTTTCTGATGCTTATGTTAGATTGTCAATTGGTATCGAGCACATAGACGATATAATAAATGATTTAACAAACGCCCTCATTAAATCACAAGAGAGGTAATATAGTAATTTTATAAATGTTGGATATTTTTTTTAAATATTGTAAATAACTTATTATGATTTTTATATATAATAGATAGTATTGTGGCATTTGACGAAAAATTTTCTGTTGCTCCAATGATGGAATGGACAGATAAACATTGTAGATATTTTTTTAGACTTATGTCTAATTGTTCAACTTTATATACCGAAATGATTTCTGCAGATGCTATAATATTTGGGCCTCGTGAAAAATTATTAAACTTTAACAAAGAAGAGTTACCTTGTATTCTTCAATTAGGAGGTAATAATCCTAAAAAATTAGCCTTGGCTGCGCAGTATGGACAAGATTATGGCTACTCCAAAATTAACCTAAATATTGGTTGTCCATCTAATCGAGTGCAGAATGGTGCTTTTGGTGCATGCTTAATGAAGAATCCTAAACTAGTTGCTGAATGCGTTAAAATTATAAAAAATAATTGTCAAATACCTATAACTATAAAATGTAGGATTGGTGTTGATGATATGCACGAGGTGCAAGGACTAGATGAATTCATTGATGAAGTATCTGAAAATGGTATCGATTTGTTTGTGATCCATGCTAGAAAAGCACTTTTAAATGGTCTAAGTCCAAAACAAAATAGAGAGATACCTCCTTTAAATTATAATAGGGTTGGACTATTAAAAAAAAGAAGACCTGATTTAAAAATTGTTATTAATGGAGGTATTAAATCTATAAAAGAAGGCCAAGATTTAGTAAATAAGTTTGCACTAGATGGGTTTATGATTGGTAGAGAAGTATATAAAAATCCATATATATTATCTTCTATGGATAGAATTGTGTTTAATAGTGAAGAAAAGATCAAATCTAGATATAAAGTTGCCATGGAAATGGCAGATTACATAGATAAGTTTATGAAAAAAGAAGAAGGTCGTGTTCATGCAGTTACAAGACATATTTTAGGTTTGTATAACTCCCTTCCTGGTGCTAAAGAATGGAGGCGAGTATTAAGTGAGGATACCAGATTTTCAAAAAATGGAGACATTTTAAGGTTGGCGACAGATAATATAGAAGAATTTATACATACTAGAAGTTTGATTTTAGCCTAGGAGGTTGCAGTTGGAAGAAGTTAATAAAAAAGAGGGATATAGGTCTATATTAGAAATGGGACCTTTATTGTTGTTTTTTGGAGTAAATTATTTTTATGGGATAATGGCAGGTACGGCAGTTTTAGTTGTAAGTACTCTGTTTTCTCTTATTCTGTCATGGTATTGGTTTAAAAATATACCAATGATGGCTGCAGCTGGATGTGTTGCAGTTGTTTTTTTTGGTGGATTAACAATTTTTTTTGATGATGAGTTTTTTATAAAGATAAAACCCACTATTGTGTCTATAATTATAGCCGGCATCCTTGCATCAGGAAAAATTTTAGGTAAAAATCCTTTGGCTGCTATTATGAAATCTGCAGTAAATTTAGATTTAGAAGGTTGGAACAAGCTGACTTGGTTATGGGTTGGCATGTTTATTATCATGGCTATCGCTAATGAAATAGCTTGGCGTAATTTAACGACTGATCAATGGGTCTCTTTTAAAGCCTTTGGTATTCCAGTTTTGTCTCTTGGTTTCGGTCTACTATCATTACCAATAATGCAAAAACATCAGATTAAAAAAGACTAACCTATTTTTTAATACTCTCTAGTTTTTTCGAAAGTTCAAGAGCCATTTGGGACTTTGGTGGAAGTTGACTTAACAATATAGTCCAATTATCGATTGCTATTTTATCGTCACCTGTTTTAAAAGCCTTCAAACCTCTAAAAAATAAAGCATTTATGTTATTAGGCTCGCTATCTAATATCTCATTAACAAGTCTGTCTATCTCGGGGGTGAAGTTTGGGTCTTTTTGAGGAGGTAGTAATTCTTTTAAAAGTGTTTTTTTAAGATTCAGATTTTGAGGGCTAATTTCTATTGTAGTGCGTAATGCATTTATAGCTTTATCCATATTATTAAGAACTTTATATGATTTGTATAATTTAACCCAGCCATCTAAATCTTCTTTGTTTTTTGTTAAGCGAGATGCAAGCTGTTCGACCATTTGGTTAATCCTGATTTTTTGATCCTTCTCGTTTAAATTTAAAATTTCACTAGTAATCGGAGAATTAATATTTAAACTTTTTTTAAGACTTTTGTTTAAAACTTGGTCAGAAATACCCAAATTTCTCGCAGCCGAACGAATATTAGTTTCAAGATCTTTTTCCCAAGCATCATCGCTGGAAGTATTTCTATATAATTTTGTCCATATTTCAAATGCCTTTTTTTCATTTCCAATTTGTGATTGTAATAATCCATTTAAGAAATTTGCTCCAGGGTCCATTGGGTTTTCAGATAATGCTTCATTAATTAACATTTGTGCTTTTGATGTCACTTGACCATTAGCCTTTCTTACAATTGCTTGAGCGAGTAAAGATTTTAATCTTGGTGAATTTTTAATAGATAAAATTCTAGTCAGTGTTGAAATTTCAACATCAATCTTGTTAATTCGTGATGCGGTTGCGGCTAAGTCTAGAAGTATATTAATATTATTGGGACTTTCCTTAGACTTAGAAACCAATTCTTCAAATATCTTTAAATCATGTTTTCTATTTTTGTCTTGAATGATATTTTCTTTTAAAAGTTTTTCCTTAGCCGTATGGAGTTTATTCATGTCTATAAAGGGGCTTCCTAACTCATAGTAGAGAATGGAACTAAGTAAAAAAAGAGATATCCCCCCAATATAAAAAAAAAGTTTTTTTGATTTTGGCCTTAACCCAATCTTTAGAGTTAAATTTTCATTAGATAAACTTTTAAAAATATAAATTGTTAATAGAAGAGTTAAAGTAAAGATTATAATAAATAGCATTGTGTAAGGCTCTTTTATTTATAATTAGATTTTAAAAATCTTATAACAAAAAACGAACCAAAAGCTAAAATTATAAAAGGTAAAAACCATAATAAAATTGTATTTGTTTTTAATGGTGGTTTTAACAAAATAGAATCCCCATATCGGTCTCTCAAAAAATTATATATTTCTTCATCACTTATTCCGTCTTGTAATTTATCTTTTATTAAGACTTTTAAGTCTTTAGCTATTTCTGAATTAGAATCATCAATACTTTGATTTTGACAAACAAGGCATTTAATATTTTGAGAAATTTCCCTTGTCTTTTTTATAATAAAATCTTTATGGGGACTATTTATGTCAGCTAATAAATTATTCTGAAATATTGATAAAACCAAACAAAACAGGAATATTTTTATATTTCTAAACATTTTTTAATTTTCTTGTATTAAAGGTAAAACTTCAAACTTGAAACTATCATATAATAATGGACCAGCGTGACGATAAATAATTTTACCTTTTTTATTAATTAAAAATGTTTCAGGTACTCCATACACGCCCCATTCAATTGCGACTTTGCCATACTCATCAAGCCCAACATTTTTATAAGGGTTACCAAATTCTGTTAAAAATTTTTTTGTATCTATAAATTTATCCTTATAAGCAACGCCAATCACAGGTATAATTTTACTTAATTCTTCCATAATTGGTACCTCTATTCTGCACGGAGCACACCAAGATGCAAAAAAGTTTACAGCAAATATTTGATTTTCAAAATTTTTGAAATTTAGATTTTGTTTTTGATTTAATGATCCAAAATATTTAACTTCTGGGATTAATATTTCAGGAATATTTTTACCAATTAATTGTGATTTGATAGATTGTACTTTTTTGGGTTCATTTTTCAGCTGATATAGTACTAATGCCGAAATAAAAAATATTAATAAAAAGAATGTAAGTGGTAAAGTTTTTAAAATTGAGAAATTATTTTTCATATCTTTTAATTTATTATTTTTCTAGATTTTCTATTTTGTAAAATTGATACCAATCCACCTAAAGCCATTAGGCAAGCGCCTCCCCAAATCCATGAAACTAAAGGATTAAAATAAACTCTAATTGACCAACCAATTTCTTTATTACCATCTCCCAGTACTAGATATGTATCGCCTAAAAAACTAGTTAAGATTGCAGCCTCTGTTGTTTGACTTTTTTCTGTCGGGTAAAAACGTTTTTCTGGTTTTAGTTTATTAATAACCTTGCCATCGTTTAGTAGATTAAAGGTTGCAGTTTGAGATCTGTAATTAGGACCGTCTAGCATTTCTATCTTTTTAAATTCTAATGATTGATTTCCAACATTAAAAACATCTCCTATATTTTTTCTTCCATTATATTCCGTTTTAAAAAACTGCTCTCCAGTCACACCAGCTAAAAATACTGCAACTCCTATATGCGCAAAATGAATTCCAAGATTTATTTTTGATATAAAGAAAAAAAACTGGCTTAATTTATTAAATTTAATTTTGGATTCTTTTATTTTAGAAATAATATCAGTTACTACACCACTAAAAAGCCAAATAGAAAGTGAGCCGCATATAACTGCGAATAATGATGATTGTTCAATCATATATAAACATATCATACCGAAGAATGTTGCTATAATAAGGAATATTAATTTTTTGGATAAATTCTTGTTTTTGGTTTGGTTCCAATTTAACAAGGGGGCAATTGCCATTAAAAAAACCACTGGAGCCATAATTGGAGCAAAGGTTGCATTATAGTAGGCGGGCCCAATAGAAATTTTATTACCATTAAATGCATCTAAAAATAGAGGGTATAAAGTTCCAATTAGGACAGTAGCTGTTGCTGTAGTCAGAAATAAATTATTTATTAAAATAGCGCTTTCTTTACTCATTAAATTAAATTGTACTTTATGTTCTTTGAATGATGAACTTTTCAAAGCATACAAAATTAATGGACCACCTATGGCAATTGCCAATATAATCAAAATAAAAACTCCTCTAGATGGGTCTGATGCAAATGCATGAACTGAGGTTAGTAACCCAGACCTAACAATAAAAGTTCCAAGTAGCGAAAATGAAAAAGCTAAGATTGATAAAAGAATGATCCAATTAATTAATACAAGTTTTTTTTCTAATACTCTTACTGAATGTAATAAAGCAGTTGCAATTAACCAAGGCATAAATGACGCATTTTCAACTGGGTCCCAAAACCACCATCCACCCCATCCCAATTCGTAATAAGCCCACCAACTTCCCAAGGCTATGCCAATTGTTAGAGCAGACCAAGCAATTGTTATCCATGGCATCATTTGCTGGGCCCATTCTTTATTTATTTGACCTGTAATTAGAGCACCAACTGCAAACGAAAATGAAACTGATAAACCTACATAACCAATATATAGCATAGGTGGATGTAAGGCTAATCCTGGGTCTTGAAGTAGTGGGTTTAATCCCCGTCCATCTAAAGGCAGTACTTGAACTCTTTCAAATGGGTTAGAAGTGAATAGAATAAAAGCTAAGAAAAGGCATAGTATTATCGTTTGTACGCCTATTATTGAGGATAGAAGTTTGGAGTTCATACTAGAATTTTTTATTGAAATTAGAAAAGTAAATGTGGATAAAATCAATACCCAAAGTAATAGAGAGCCTTCATGATTTCCCCAAACACCACTAATTTTATATATTAAGGGTTTGAGCGAGTGTGAATTATTTGAAATAAGTAGCAAAGAAAAATCTGAGATAATAAAGCTATAAGTTAAAATAAAGAAAGATGACAAAATAAATAAAAAATTTATTAAGGCACTCCTTTTAAGAATATGAACTGTAAAGCCATCAAATGATTTGATATTATATATCCAAAATAATATCTGCATGATTGTTGCAACAAAGGTGATTATAAGAAATATATGTCCTATTTCTGGGATCATTTTTTCTTTTCTCCCTGCCACACACCACTTTTGATTAGAGCGTCTGCGACTTCTGGTGGCATATAATTCTCATCATGTTTTGCTAGAACTTGGTTGGCAATTAACTTATTATCTTTTAAAATACCCTCAGCTACTATACCCTGACCTTCTCTGAATAAATCTGGAAGTTGTCCTTTAAAAAAAACTTTTATATTATCTTTTTTATCGGTAATTTCAAAGATTGATTCATTCTTATTAATTACTACAGAATCCTCAAGTACCAGGCCTCCAATTCTAATTTTGTTCTCAATATTTTTAACATTTCCATATTTCTTTTTTAATTCATTTGGAGTGTAAAAATAAATAATATTTTCTTTAAGAGCCATTAAAACTAGTTTCGTGGCCACCCCAAGAATACTTAAAATTAAAAATAATATTAAAAGACGTTTATATTTAGGGTTCATTTAGTTCACTTTGAATTTAGGAAACATTAATTATCAGAATTTAACAATTTTTCTAATAACTTTTTTGCTTTTTTTGATTGGTAAATCGACCGAATAAATAAAAAGCCAATACATAATAAAGTTAAAATATAGCTAGGTAATATATAAAGATTATAACTTTCAAATATCCAAGGTGTTATATGCATATTATAACCAATCTACGAAAGTTCTTTAAGATTTAATTTTAATATAAGTGCCTCACATTTTTTCTCAATTAACTTTGTCTTAACATTAACAATTATTAAATAAAGAGAAAAAAGACCAAACCCTATTATCATTAAAGTTAATGGAAGTAACATCTGGTTGTCGATAGAAGGACCGTCAAACTTTAGTATACTCGATGGTTGATGTAGCGTGTGCCACCAATCAACAGAAAATTTTATTATAGGTAGATTTATAATTCCAATTATAGCAAGAACGGACGCGGATTTAGAACCATCGACTTTTCTCTCAAAAGCGTTATGTAATAAAATAAATCCCAAGTAGAAAAAAAATAATATTAGCATTGAGGTCAACCTGGCATCCCACACCCACCAAGTTCCCCACATTGGCTTTCCCCACAATGATCCCGTTATTAATGTTAATATAGAGAACAAAGCACCAATAGGAGCAATTGAACTTGAAATCAAATCTGCTAATGGATGTTTCCAGACTAAATAAAAAATAGATGATACAGCTAAACTTAAATATAAAAAAGAAGCAAGCCAAGCTGAAGGAACATGTACATACATTATCCTTACAGCATCACCTTGTTGATAATCCTTAGGACTATCGAAAAGGCTGAAATATAATCCGAAAATAATGAATAATAATGAAATTACCAATAGTGATGGCTCAAGCTTATTTGTAATTTTTTTAAACCTATTTGGATTAGCCAACCAATCAAACATTTATATTAAACTTTCATAAATCAATTTTTATATACTCTTATCACCGTCCAATAGCTATTCTTACTAACAAAGCTGAGATGAATGGTGAGATAACTAAATATACTAGAGTTAACGCTAATAATAAGAACAAATTTCCATAAGGTGATGCATTTATTTTTATAGCCTCATTGACGCCAACTCCAAATATTAAAATAGGTGTCATTAGGGGTATGATCAATATAGGTAGTAAAATATTTCCTCTTCTTGCTCCTAAAATTAATGCTGAGCCACTTAACCCAATTAGTGAAATTGCAAGACTACCCGCTGAAATACTAATAACAAGCCAAGGAATGTTTTTTAAATCCATATCAAGTAATATTGCAAATATTGGTGACGTTATTATTAATGGAATTAATATGAACAACCAATATGATATTCCTTTAGACAACATAACTATTTCTAAAGGAATTGGGCTTGTAGCAATTTGATCTAACCACCCATTTTCAAAATCTTTTTGTAATAATTTTTCCAAAGAGGGTATTATTGCTAAAATTAAACCAACCCAAATAACAGCGTTTGACACAATATTTAATTTTTCTTGAATAGGACCAAGTCCAAGTGGAAATAGTATAATTATCAAGATCATAAAACCAACTATGGAAATCAAATCAATTAATGAACGCGAGTTTGTTAGTATATCTCTTTTAACATGAGCAATGAATATATTTGACCAGCTAGAGTAAACTGAATTCATGAAACCCTCTGTTTTTTTAATTCATCTAAATCTAGAGTATAAAAATTTTTTTCAATTATAGTTTGATCATGACTAGCTATAATAATTGTTCCCTTTTGTTCTAAAAAATTAAAGACTAATTTCTTAAATAAAACCAAGCTTGTTGTATCTAATTCATTAGTTGGTTCGTCCAATATCCAAAAATCAACTTTATTAATAAATGAAATATATAATCTAGATAAAGCAGCTCTTTTTTTTAAGCCTTCAGAACACTGCGAAATGTATAATTCAGCATATTTTTCCATGCCTACACTTTTAAGTGCCATTTTTATAATTTCTTTATTAGATGACCATCCTTTCATTGTTAACCAAGCATTAAGGTTTTCAGCAACTGTTAAATCCTTTGATAGGCCGTTCTTGGTATCTAAAAAAATTAAATTTTCAACCCATTCTTCATTATTTTCAAAAATATCTTTTTTATCTTGTTTTATTGTTCCTCTTTCTAATGGAGTAAATCCAGCAATAGCTCGTAATAATGTAGATTTACCAGACCCATTTTTACCTTTTATAAGAGTTGTATATCCAGATCTAATGACTGCATTAAAATTAGAAAATACAATTTTGTTACCTCTTTGTATTGTTAGATCTTTAAGATAAAGCATTTTCTACCTAATAAAATATTTATTAATCACCTAGTTTTATACAATAATTATTGAAAAGTCTTGTAACTAAGATTAGTTTTTCTAAACTTATCCTTTTGAAATAAATTTTATAAATAATTATCTATGTCAAATATTAAATTTTTTAAAAAATGAATGGATGCTGGCATGAATGAAGGGCCTTTAAAAGGTATTAAAATTATTGACGCATCTTCTGTATTAATGGTTCCATATTGTACAAAGTTGCTAGCAGATATGGGAGCAGAAATAATTAAAATAGAGACTATAGACGGTGACATAACTAGACATATTGGTCCTAGTGTAAATAAGGGAATGGGGGCAGTTTTTTTAAATATAAATAGAAATAAAAAAAGTGTTTGTATTGACTTGAAATCACCAGAAGGTCGATTTATTATTTATAAACTAATCAAAATCTCAGATGTTTTTGTTTCTAACATAAGAAAAGTTGCATTAAAAAAAATTGGTTTAACACACTCACATTTTAAAAAAATTAATCCTAAAATTATAACCGCTAATGCCGTAGGTTTTTCTTCTAAAGGACCTTATTCAGGGCTGCCCGCTTTTGACGATACAATTCAAGCAATTAGTGGAATGGCAGCTTATCAAGAAGTTTATTCTAATCAACCAAGTTATACTTCAGGTGCAACTGCTGACAAAGTAACTGGCCTTATGCTGGGAATGTCAATTATTGGCGCATTATTTCAACGAGAAAAAAAAGGTATTGGAACTCAAGTTGAGGTGCCTATGATGGAGACAATGGTTGATTTTACACTTGTGGAGCATTTATATGGTTATAACTTTGTTCCTCCAAAAGCGCCTCCTATTTATCCAAGACAATCTTCACCAAATAGAAGACCTTACAAAACTCTAGATGGTTATATTGCTGTGATGCCATATAGCGATGAACAGTGGTTAAGATTTTTTAAATTAATTAAAAAAGAAATTATTTTTCAAGATCCTAAATATTCGACAGCGAAATCTAGAAATGAAAATATTAATCAATTATATTTTATTATGTCAAAAGCATTAGAAAAAGAAAAAACTGATTATTGGATTAAAAATTTAAAACAAAATGATATCCCAGCAACTAAAGTGAATTTTCCAAAAGATATTTTTAATGATGAACATTTGAAGAAAACGAATTTTTTTAAAAAGAACCAACATCCTACGGAAGGTGATTTATTATATCCAAGCTTTCCAGTAGAATTTGATGAAGATAGAAATGAAGAACCATTACATGCTCCTAATCTAGGAGAAAACACGAAAGATATTTTATCTGATTTAGGGTTTTCAGAATTTGAAATTGATAATCTGGCTTCTAAGGGTGTAATTAAAATATATATAGATGAAAGTTAAATTATGAAAATAAAAAATGTTGGATTTATAGGTCTTGGTGCTATGGGATCTGTTATGGCTCCTTTAATCGTAAATGCTGGTTATCATGTTTTTGGTTATGATATACATACTAAAATTGACAAATCCTCTGGTATTAAACAGGTTTCTAATATTAGAGATTTGAGTAATCTTGATGTTATAATTTTCATGTTGCCTGATGGCAAAATAGTTGCTGATGTAACAGATGAATTACTACAAAATAATATTAAATCAATTTTAATAGATATGTCTTCAAGTGATCCTAGAGATACAAAACAGTTAGGAAAAAAATTAAAAATTAAAAATATAAAATTTCTAGATGCGCCTGTTTCAGGAGGGGTTTCAAGAGCTAAAATTGGTGAACTAATGATAATGGCAGGTGGTAACGAGGATCATATTGAAAGTGTACAAGAATTATTATCTGTTATGGGGAAAGTACAATATGCAGGTCCATTGGGATCTGGTCACGCTATAAAAGCTTTGAATAATTATGTGTCTGCTGCCGGTTTAATCGCAAGTTTTGAGGCTTTGGCTACTGCCAGATCTTTTGGTATTGAACCAGATAATTTCTTAAAAATAATAAATGGAGCTACTGGAAAAAATAATACAACAGAAGTAAAGTTGGATAAGTTTGTTATATCAGAAAAGTTTAATTCAGGTTTTGCGCTTGATTTAATGGTCAAAGATGTATCAATTGCAGATAGTTTAATCAAAGATTTATCAGCCGATAAGCCTTTATCTGAAAATGTTTCAAATTATCTTTCAAAATCTTTAGCAGAACTTGGAAAAAATTCAGATCATACTGAAGTTTATAAAGTCCTTAAAAGATAAATTATAAAATCATCTTATTAATAAGTTAATTATTTATATTCATTTGAAGCTGAGAAATTGTTGTTGTGCTTGTATTTAATTCTAAGCTCATTTTATATTCTATTAATGATGGTCCGCTCACTTCCATCGCTTCTTTTATAGCAGGTACTATTTCTTCAATTTTTTCAATAGTAAAGCATCTTAAACCAAAGCTTTCCCCATACTTAGCAAAGTCTGGATTAACTAAATTTGTAGCGTAGTGATCTCTAGTGGGAAAATGTACTTCTTGATGATAACGGATAGTTCCATAATGTTGATTATTAGCAACTATAACTCTAATATTTGCATTTTGTGCTACTGCCGTAGCAAGTTCAGATCCTGTCATCAAAGCTCCACCATCTCCAACAATTGAGAAAACTTGTCTGTCTGGAAACCTTAAAGCAGCTGCAATACCTGCTGGAATTCCCATCCCCATAGCGCCAATCTCTGATCCAATTAGTGTCATGGAAGATTTGAAAGGAAACCTGTGGTGCATCCAACTTGTAAAATTACCTGCATCATTCGTTATAACAGAATTTTCTGGTGCAAGCTCACCTAATGCGTCAATTAAGTGGGCAAAATCAAGCCCATCATTAGCATTTTTGGGAGGTTGAGTTGCATCGTTATGTAAATAACGTTGATGACATAAGGTCACCCACTCATTTCGTTCAACACTAACATTCCTACTTTTTAAATTTAATAACTGTTCAAGAAAATTTTCTGAATCAGCAACAACACTCATATCTGTTCTAAATATTTTTCCAATTGTATTGGGATCTGGTAATACATGTATAAAAGTCTGATCTGATGATGGAAACTTATAAGCCATATTAGGTACACCATTAAATCGATGCCCAACTACTAATACAACGTCTGCTTCCAAAGCATTTTTTCTTATAGGTTCTGGAGGTCGTAAACCTAATTCACCAGCATAGTGTGAGTGATTATGAGAAAGGATATCTTGATGCTCATAAGTACATAAAACTGGTAAATTATGGACTTCAGATATGTTTCTAACAAGTTCTCTTGCCTTACTAGATGTGTGTACTTGACCTCCCACTACCAATACGGGCTTTTTTGCAGATGATAAGATATTTGATACCTCTACAACTTTTTCTGGAAAAGCTAATGGCGGATTGATTTTAATTCTTTTTACATCATCTATTTCAACTTTTGCCTCTAATACATCTGTTGGTATAGCTATTACTACGGGCCCTGGAATGCCACTTTCAGCAATATGGAAAGCCCTAGCAGTTACATTCGCAATCTCACTTGGTGTGTTAATTTGCTCTACATGTTTGGCCATGTCAGAAAATGTCTTTATAAAATCCATCTCTTGCAAATGCATTTTACCGGTACTAATCCTATTTACTTGTCCAATAAATAGGACCATTGGCACTCCACCTTGATGTGCCGAGTGAACAGAAATCGAAGCATTTGTTGCTCCAGGTCCTCTGCTGACAAATGCAACGCCAGCTTTACCCGTACATTTTGCGTCAGCTACAGCCATAAACCCAGCTCCACCTTCATGCCTGCAAGTAACAACGTCTATTCCAGGTGAGTATAATAATTCGTCCATTACAGACAAATATGATTCACCAGGAACACAAAAGAATCTATTAACCCCATGATTTTTCAAAGTTTGAACAAAAACTGAAGCAGCTTTCCTTGCCATAATTTAAATTTCCTTGATTTTATATAGTTGTTTTTTTTCCGCCGTCTAAATTAATTTCAGTGCCAGTAAGATGACGCATCTTTGGATCACATAGAAAATAAGTCAGTTCAGCGACCTCTTTTGGTGTACCAAATCTGTCTAATCCAATATTATTGAGAGCTTTTTTTTCTGCTTCAGCAAAACTTATCCCTTCTCTATCTGCATTACTTTGAATGATTGTTATTAAACGATCAGTTGACGTCATTCCAGGATTAATAGAGTTTACATTTACACCATCACTTAAACCTTTTTTAGATAAAGCTTTTGAAAAATTTAAGAAGGCAGCATTAACAGCTCCACCAACCATAAAAAAAGGATCAGGTGAATGACTCATTGCCCCATTAATTGAAACAATCCATCCTTTATTTTTAGAAAGAGTTGGCCAAAATGCTTTTGACAATCTAACTGCGCTATAAAATTTTAGAGCAAAACCATCTTCAAAATCTTCAATAGGCTGCTCCAAAAAGTCACCACTTTTTGTAGCTCCAGCGCTAAATATCAAAGTATCAAAATCAGTAAATTCATTTTCAATTGCTTTAATAGCACTCTCACATCCTGACTTTGTTTTTAAATCAGATGCGTGATAATATATATTTACTTTAAATTTACTTTTTAATTCGGATGTTGTTTTCTGTAGATTTTTTTCATTTGATGCAAGTAAATAAATATCTATATTTTCTTGAGCAAATCGTTCAGCTATAGCTTTACCGATACCTTTGCTACTTCCTGTAATTACTGCTTTGCGACTTTTTTTAGACATTTATTTCTCCTAAGATTATTTTTACCTTATTGAAAATTTTAAAAAGTGTATATTAATTTTTGATGACGTAAGTTTGATATAAAATGAATTATTTTGGAATTATATTAATCTATTTTATGTGCGAGTAAGAATAATGAATTTAAGTCTAAAAAATATTTCAAATATAAAACCAAATTCATTTTCTAATGATTCTAAAGTTAAAGCTCTTTTAGGACCAACTAATACAGGTAAAACTTATTATGCAATGGATAGAATGCTTTCCCACCGTACGGGAATAATAGGTTTTCCTCTCAGATTATTAGCCAGAGAAAACTATGATAAAGCCGTTCTACAATTAGGAAAATCTCAAGTTGCCCTTGTAACTGGTGAAGAAAAAATTATTCCTCCAAACGCAAAATATTTTTGTTGTACGGTAGAGTCAATGCCATTAGAAAGATCATTTGCTTTTGTGGCAATAGATGAGATCCAATTAGCAGCTGATCCTGACAGAGGATATATTTTTACTGATCGAATCCTAAACGCAAGAGGCTCTGAAGAAACTGTCTTTCTTGGAGCTGAAACAATCAAACCTTTACTGCAGAAAATTTTACCAAAATGTTCTATAGAAATACGACCCAGATTGTCAGTTTTAAGTTATGTAGGAATAAAAAAAATAACAAGGTTGAAACCAAGGTCGGCAGTTGTCGCTTTTTCTGTGCCCGAAGTCTATAAAATAGCAGAACTTGTCAGAACTAAAAAAGGTGGCGCAGCTATTGTTATGGGCGCGCTCTCTCCAAGGACAAGAAATGCGCAAGTAGAACTTTATCAAAGTGGTCAAGTTGACTATTTAATTGCTACAGACGCTATTGGTATGGGATTGAACATGGATATAGATCACGTGGCTTTTGCTTCTGATACAAAATTTGATGGTAACACTCCACGGTACCTTACTCCTCCAGAAATTGCTCAAATAGCAGGTAGGGCAGGACGTCATAGTCGAAATGGATCTTTTGGCGTTGTTGAAGATAATATTAAATTTGATGAAGACACGATTGATCAAATTGAAAGTCATTCTTTTTTACCTTTAAAAACTATATGGTGGAGAAATACTGAATTAGATTTTAACTCTTTAAAAAAATTGTTTAGTTCTCTTGAGGCAAATCCTCCATTTAATTTCATGAGAAAAAAAGTTGGAGCTTTAGATACACTCTGTCTTAATTATTTGTCAGAAATAGATCCAATTAAAAGCAAAATTAACAGCAAAGAGACTTTGTCTCTGTTGTGGAATGTTTGTCAAATCCCAGATTTTAGTAATTCATTATCAGGTATGCATTTTAACTTGCTAGAAAAAACTTTTGAATTATTATTGTCAAAAGGTAAATTAGACAATGACTGGATTAAATCCCAAATCAATAGGCTAGATAATTTTGACGGGGAGATAGATACCCTATTAAATAGAATATCAAATATTAGAACTTGGACTTTTATAACCAATAGAACAAAATGGTTAGACGAATCTGACTACTGGCAAAATAAAGCCAAAAATATTGAAGATAAATTGTCTGATGAATTACATAGAAGATTAACGCAGAGATTTGTAGACAAGCGAATTGTAATCCTAAATAAAACACTAAAAGAGCATAATAATTTGGAAGCAGTAATAAGATTAGATGGGACAGTTTTTGTGGAAGGTGAAGAGGTTGGAAAACTGAATGGCTTTGATTTTATCCCTTCCTTATCTCAAGGTGAGAAAGCAGGTCCCATTTTAACAGCTGCAAGAAAAATTTTACCAAGAGAAATTGAAAGACGCGTTAGAGAACTTTTGATGTCTGATAATGCAGCATTTAAATTTAATAATGATGCTTCAATTTTATGGCAAAACAATAAAGTTGCGACTTTGCTAAATAGCGAAGATATTTATTCTCCTAAAATAAATATTAATAATTATGAACTATTATCTGACGAACAAATCAAGCAAATTGAATTGAGAATAAGCGAAGCTGTCCAAAAAAACATTAGAGATATTTTATCAGAATCGATAAATCTTGAAAAACCTGTTTTAGATAATTTAAAAGTCTTAGATAAAGAAAAACAAAATACAGATATAGAAAATGAAGGAAATAAAGAAATCAATGATAATATTAATTTATCTGGAAAAGCTCTTGGCATAGCTTATCAAGTTTATGAAGGATTAGGTTCAGCAAAAACAGTTAACTTATCAATGTCAGTGAATAATCTATCAGAAAATGATAAAAGAAACTTAGCAAGATTGGGATTGAGATTAGGTATTGAAACTATATATTTACCTAATCTCTTAAAACCTGCATCAGTCAAATTAAGAGCTTTGTTGTGGTCAGTTTTTAATCAAAATTTTCCTTTAAATGCATTACCTCCAGACGGTCGAGTTAGCGTAATAATTGATCCAGATGCTAATCATGAATATTATAGAGCTATAGGTTTTGTCCCTTTAGGAAAATTAGCATTAAGAGCAGATATTGCTGAAAGGTTGTCAGCTTTAATAAGAGTAGAAGCAAGAAAAGGTAAATTTAAAATAAATGATGCAATGTTATCTATTGCCGGTTCTACAAAAATTCAAATGGAAGAAGTTTTATATGATATGGGCTATATTAAAGCTGGCGAAGAACCTTCCACTTTAGTTGATCAGGTTCCAATTATTATATTCGATCGTAAAAAGAAAATACTAAAAACAAAGAGTAAAATCTTTAATGAAAAGGTTAAAAAATCTAGAAATAATCAAAAAAATATAAAATCGAATCTTAAAAAGCAAAATAAAGAAAAGTTGCCAGATCCTTTATCACCATTTGCAGTATTGAAATCTATGAAAATTAAATAAATATATGACATTAAATGCTTTTGAAAAAAAAAATATTAGACTTGATCTCTATTTATTTTATATCCGAATATTTAAAAGTCGAAATTTAGCAACAAAGTTTATTATTTCTAACAGATTGCGAATATCTGGACAAGTAACTCAAAAACCGCACAAGTTAATCTCAATTGGTGATGTATTATCATTACCAATCCAAGATTATGTGAAGATTTTAAAAGTAGTTGATATACCAAAAAGACGAGGTCCTTTTTCAGAGGCGTTGAATTATTATGAGGATATCACTCCCTTAAAAACGCAAGAAAATAAAGTTAATGTTACTCCTAAGTTTAAATTTGTTGAAAGAGTTGGTCGTCCAACTAAGTTAGAGAGGCGTCAAACTGATAAGTTAATGGGTAGAGACTAAATTTATCTTTAATCTAAGCTTGTAATCCTATTTTTTGTAGTTTAAAAACTAAAAAAAATTGGAATAAGAATGACTTACATAGTAAATGATAAATGCATTAATTGTAGACATACTGATTGTGTAGAAGTATGTCCTGTGGACTGTTTTTATATTGGTGAAAACACAATTGTAATACATCCAGATGAATGTATTGATTGTGGAGTTTGTGAACCTGAATGTCCTGTTGATGCAATTCAGTCTGACACTGATCCAGGTGCTGATCAATGGCTAGAATATAATAAAGAAATGTCAGAGATTTGGCCTAATATTACTATGAAAATTGATCCATTACCAGATGCAGATAAGTATGCTGATGAAGAAGGTAAATTTGAAAAATATGGTTCAAAAAATCCTGGAGAAATATAAATCTTAAATAACTCTGTCCTGTTATCTCTAGCCATAGAGTTGATAGTATGATACAATTTCATTTTTTTAATTCTAATAAATTTAAATTATTAAAAATCATTTAATAAAATTATAAAATATAGGTGATTAAATTGTCAAAAGATCAAAATGTAGTTAATTCTTTCATACCTGGCGATTATGTTGTTTATCCAAGTCATGGGGTAGGCAAAATAATTGGAACAGAAAATCGTAAGGTTGAGGATATAAATTTAGAATTACTTGTAGTTAGGTTTGAACATGAAAGAATGACACTTAGAGTGCCTTTATCAAAAGCAAATGAATCTGGACTAAGAACCTTATCCAGTAAAGTGCAAATGGATGAAGCTATTGTTACTCTTAAAGGTAAAGCAAAAGTCAAAAAGACAATGTGGTCCAGACGAGCCCAAGAATATGAAACTAAAATTAATTCTGGAAGCTTGGTTTCTATCGCTGAAGTAGTTAGAGACTTGTACCGTAAAGATGATCAAGGCGAACAATCTTATTCAGAAAGACAAATGTATCAAGCTGCCTTAGAGCGGTTGGCAAGTGAGTTTGCAGCCGTGGATAATACTGACAAAGATAGTGCAGTTGTCAAATTAGAAAAAATAATTGACGACAATGCTGAGGAAGCCGCGTAATTAATTTTTTAAATGTTAAACTTACAGCGTAAATCTGATTTATTTTTTGAATCTATACCCTCTTACCATAATGATTATCTTGATGTAGGTGATGGTCATAAAATATACTATGAGCAGTATGGTAATCCGAATGGGAAACCAGTTTTATTTTTGCATGGTGGTCCTGGTGCGGGTTTTTCTAATTCTCATAAAGGTTTTTTTGATCCAAAGTTATTTAGAGTTATTTTTTTTGATCAAAGAGGTTCTGGAAAAAGTATTCCTTATGCTGAAATAGATAATAATAATACAAAAGCGCTTTTGTCAGATATTGAATGTTTAAGATCGCTTCTGAATATTGATCAATGGTATCTTTTTGGAGGTTCTTGGGGTAGTACTCTAGCTTTGTTGTATGGCATAAAATATCCAAAAAGATGTTTAGGTTTTGTTTTAAGAGGAATATTTTTAGGTTCTAACGAGGAAGTAAATTGGTTTTTATATGATATTAAGAAATTTTTCCCAGAAGCGTATGAGAAATTTATTTCTTATGTTCCCCCAAGTTTTAAAAATAATATCCTTGAATGGTTTCATAAGCAACTTACGGTAAATAATAGATCAGTTAATTTAAAGGCAGCATCTATATGGGCTGAATACG